>Ga0228710_1004609_pt1 | contig 21710 bp, 16 predicted proteins | sample MedpolnodulmetaG_FD_177995 | JGI IMG/M metagenome (GOLD analysis project Ga0228710, IMG submission 177995) | Root nodule microbial communities from Medicago polymorpha collected in Santa Monica, California, United States - pink nodules | ecosystem: Host-associated > Plants > Roots > Nodule...
AGGAGTATGTTTTTTTTTTTTTTTTTTTTTTCTTTTTCTTCATTTCTCTTGTCGATACAAAAAAATATATACTAAAAAATTTCTTTTATTTTTAATCTTCAAAATTTTTCTTCTTCATTTTTGGCTCTTCCTTTTAAATAAATTCATGTGTGGAATTCATATTTTCAAATAAAATTTTGCAAAAAAATTTATAATATTATAAAAAGAATATCTCCCAAAGCAAATTAATTTTTTTTTGACAAAACATGAATTAAATATGAATGTTAACGTTTTTCTCAAAAAATTTAACATAATGGATTTAATCGGTTGACGGATGTGAGTTAATGGACTAAAATGTAGCGAAATTTTTTTATGAGACGAATGTAAAACCTCATAATTAGTCAAGGGACTGATTATGTAATTAATCAAAAATATATATTTAACCCTTCTTTTTTTAATGGGTCATGTTAAGGGCTATTGTTGAAAAGTTAAGAATTGAAATAAGTGACTGATTTAAGGTAAATAAAAGTCAACTTTTAAAGTTTAGAGGTGTTAAATTCATTGAAAATAAGTTGCTTAATAATTGTAGAGCTTTTACAAAAATGTGTTTGACCCAGCTTTTACACTTAAGGAGAAGTTAAGTTAATAAAAAGCCTAACCAAAAGGTACCTAAAATCTAAATATACTATTTTTAAGATAAAATTTTCTTTTTGAATTTCTTATCAAGTTAGCATTTCCTTTTTTTAATATATAATTTCTTTTTTTCCGCGGGGAATGACTTAGCCGAGAAAATTTTGGCTAAGTTTGCCTTTAGTTGAGAATGAAAAGATGAGAAATGAGATTACTTCATTTAGACAAGGGGCGGATGAATCACTACAGTTAATAACTATAACAATATTTTATGATGTTAATTGATTCACAACTTACTTCAATCATTTAACAAGGAGAAACATTATAGAATAACTTTAAAGAAATAAAAATACAATAATATAACAATAACTTTAAATTAAAAAAAAATCAATTTTAAATATTAGATAAATCATAGACAGTTAATTTTTTTTCATTATATAAACATGACTCTTGAAGTCATACATTTCAATCACAAACAATATCACCAACTACATACACGAATAAAAAATATATATTATAAATATGACTCTTTGAGTTTTTTAATTATGCATGTTATGTAAAAATGAATATTATATGTATTAGAAATAAAATGGGTTTATAAATTTATCGATATTACATTTATGCATTATCTATCTGTTACCTATTACCTATCAAATAACATATTTTTTAAATAATCACATAAAATTTAGTAACATTCTGTCCATTCATGTACAAGTTTTTTTTTTAAGGGAGTCCATTCATGTACAAGTTATAAATTATATTATTTACCTTATCACTGTGAACTTGGACGAAGAACGTCAATTATCTTTGATTTTCTATTTGTATCCATTTATACTTTTATATTTTCTTTCTTAATTTTTTTCTTCATTTTAAACACATGCGTAAAATAAAACATACTTTTGTAAACACATGCGTGCTAACTTTTTTTACAACGGCTAAAAAAATGTTACTCTCTAACTATTATTATATAAAAAATCAATGTCCCTCTAAATGTTTGTGTGTTTTCTTCTATATTCCATATCTTTAATAACATTTTATTTTTTATTTTTAGCCGAGACTTGAACTCAAGTCTTTCATAACTCATCAAAAAATTGTTATTCTCTAACCATTAACAAAGAGAAGCATCACTTACTCTAAAAGCTTATTAAGTCGTGCAATCATTTAACCTAATTTTTCCCTCTAAATGACCTTCATTAATTGCTAATAGTCCCTTAACCCTAAAATTTTTCCTTTTTTTTTCCTTATGCATCACTTACTCTAAATGACCTTCATTATTTGCCTCAAGTTTGACATTCCACCTTTTTTTTTTATTTTTTACAAACACCTGTTTTGTTTGTTCACTTTCTATCTATAATTTAATGTCACGTCAGAATTGAGTTTGATGTATACCTGTTGTTGTTTAGATTTATTTTAGCTTAATGTTGATGGTTTAGCAGATACATATATAACAGGCATCAATTGCATCAACATTAGAATGCAAGTGTTTTTACTCTTTTGAGCCGAATTGGTTTTTGTTCGGAGTTGTCGTATTTTGCTAAAGGAGGGAAAAAAAAAGCTTTAACTTGGATTTGATATGTATCATATTTGCAAAGTAAAGGATTTGCCAAACGAAAGATTTCATTTTTCTTTCTACAAATTATTTGTAAAAGGGCTTTTTGTGTAGATATTTAGATATTGATTTGCTAGACATTTGAGATAGGCAATGCAATAAGAGAATCAGAAGAGCATGTGAGCTTACAAACTGATGAGGCCAAACAAGTTTCTTTCTGTTTACTCTTTAATTCTTTTGACCTTCATTATGGGACCTTAAGAGCAACATTGAAGCTAATTTGCACAATGTGTGACCAAATTTATGTAGGTAAATACTTTGGAACCAATACCACCAAAACAAAATACATTATATATATTAAAAATAAAAGTATTGTGTACCAAAAAAGTATTTGATATTATAAAATGGACAAATAAATTGAGACTATTTCAATCTATATTTACTTTATTATTAAAAAATCAATATTTTTATTTTAAAATATTTTAAATAAATACATCATACTTACCCCTAAAAAAATATAGTATTTAATTAAGACAATTTTAAAATAATTTTTTTTCTCGTGAATTTAGCTCAAACATTACATAATTTACGCAGGAGGCATGTGTTTGAACCTCTGACACTCCACTTCCCTATGTGCGAGCTCCGGCCACTAGGTTATTTGACAATATTTTTTTATCAAGTAACTTAATGACTAGAAATTCACCTTTTAAAATAGATAATTAAGTTGTTTGGAATCTACCCAAACAAAAAATAGAATGTTTAAATCTTGTTGGTGACTATACCGTATTCTGACGTAACATTACCTTTGTGTTTGCTTCTCGCTGGCATTCCTTGTACGAGAAAATAAAGTTGTTTTGCTATATACAATTCAATTTTAGTTTTTTTTTTATATAAATAAAATAGGATGTTTGGAGTTTGAACCCAACTTTTACATATAATCCATCCATCCATCTCAAAATAATTGTCTTCTTAACATTTTTTTTTCTTCTCAAAATATTTACTTTTGACAAAAATAAACAATATTCATTCATTCAACTTAATAAAGTATATAAATACAATACAAATTTGAAATTGTTAACAACAAAAAAGATGAACCAGTGAACAAACTCACATTATCTATGTTAATAACATAAAACGACAAAGTGTCTATGATACAAATATGACTATATTCAAGTCACTAGAATATTCATGTCCACGTATCTTTTCTCAAGATAACTATCACTTTAGAATATCAAAGTTACACTTATTATTTTTTCCTACCATTATACTTTTATTTATTGAATTTTATCTAACTTAACTACTTCACTAACTATAACTAATAGAGTATATTTTAATAAATAATATTAATTTTATCATCAAAATTAATACAATTATTTTTAAAAAAAATTGTACATAAACCTCAAACAATTATTATTTTGAAATTGAAGGAGTATTATATCGAGCGAAAGCTAACCTTACCATCTTACACCATGTTTTTATTAACATGAAACATAAGAAATTAAAAAGAATAAATTGATAAGAGGGAAAGAAAGGACAGCTGGCTGAGGTGTTTGGTGTTCTTTGAGTTGAATTGTTGTGTCTGTGAATCTGTGTGTGTACTTTGAAAGAAGCAGATAACAACATCAATAAAGTTGTTTCATTTTCATTGTCATTTCGGTAGGTAAGTAAAGTTGTTTCTTTCCTTTTTTGTCTGTAAAGATTAAAGTCGAAAATGTGTGTCAATTTTTCATCATCTTCTGGGACTGGGATCTCTGCGTTCGTGTGTCCACATTTCAGACCTTTTTATTTATTTTGTTAACTACTTTTAAGGGAACACAACACCATTTGGATCTGAAACTACCTTTTTCATTTTAATGCAAAATGGTTCGTTTTCTCACAGGAATTGGACATTTATAGCTTAGCTTCAGTTTGACTTCATAAATACCTATTTGTGTTTTTTATAGACTTCACTCTAATTGCAAGCTAAGCTCATTTCATGACGGGGAGTGTCTATAAGATTTGTGCAGTAGCAAGATGATTGAGCAATTCATCAATTTTGTTATTCGCCCTCCCAGGTATTATTCTTTTGCTATAAAATAGCTTATGCAAGCTTATACATAAGCTCTTATCATGATAAGCGCTTGTGCTATAAGTTGCAAATAAGTACTTTATCCAAACAAGTTAATATAATGTTTCTTTCTTCACTAACCTCCCAACTCGTAAATTTTTGAACTAGTATGTTTGTCTTCTTTTGATTTGGTTGAATTTTTTTTTATACTGCATACATACTGAACATGGTTCAACTAATATGGTGACATTCATTCTATATAGCTAACCCCATACTATTTCAAAAAGTTTTGGTTATTGTTCAAGAATATGTTTCACCAATCTTCAATGAACCATGTTAGATAGTTCTCATTATAGACGTCAACTATTGTTTTTTTATTTTTATTTTTTTTCTCTGCATTCAATTATTGTAAACAATCATAAGTACCTCAACATCCATTTCTCAAGTCTCAACATGTGATCATATTTTATCTTGCAAATTGAGTTACAGTTTGGGTGTTTGTACTTTGCCACACACACAGGGCGGACTATAACCCAGATCAGTATCTGTGGGAAAAGGAATTCTCACTTGCTGGTAGAACCTACCAAAGGCAGGACTTAGAGGCAAGTGTCGATTATTTATTTGATGGCTTGTTGCAATTATTGTTGCCTATATATAGAAGCGGGTAGCACTTGGGTGACATAGAGTTGGGTGACATTGGTGACATTGGCCAATCACAATGTCACAATGCTTGTGTTTCTCTCTCTTTCACAAGCATTGTGACATTGTGATTGGTCAATGTCACCAGTGCCACCCAACTCTATGTCACCCAAGTACTATCCATATAGAAGCTACATCATGATTCCAATTGTTTGCGTATGTACTGCTAGATTATCTATTTTGTAAATGTGCAGCTCAAGAATGCCAGAGGCTATACCTTGAAGTGTAGTCATTACCTCCCTTTTCCTTTTCCTGAAGATACTTCTCTTCCTTGTGTTATATATTGCCATGGAAACAGGTATGTGTTACTTTTATGGCCACTGCTATTGGCTCTGAATTATGATCATAAATATTATTTTTTGAACATTTACTTTATCTAAACGACACAGTCTTTCGTTCCCCTTTTGATATGTGTACTTGTATTCAATGATGCAGTGGATGTAGGGCAGATGCCAATGAAGCGGCGGTAATTCTCTTGCCGTCAAATATTACTGTTTTTACCCTTGACTTCTCGGGGTCAGGCTTATCTGATGGAGACTATGTTAGTCTTGGTTGGCACGAAGTAAGTTACCTCTTTATGAATGTGTTTATTTGTTCGATTAATTACACAGATATTATTGTTTTTACCCTATGTCATATTATCCTTGGTTGGTTTGAAGTAACTTGCTTCTTTATGAATGTGTTTTTTTCTGTAAATAATTTCTGTATATTATTATTGCATACTTCTGTAGATTGTAATGCTTTGTCTAGTTGAATGTTACTGTTACAATTTCGCGCGCAAGAGATTTTTAGACTCTTTTTGACCATTCCTTTGTGTGGTAGAAAGATGATCTGAAGATTGTGGTGTCACATTTGAGGAGCAACAAACAAATATCCCGTATAGGTTTATGGGGGCGGTCAATGGGCGCAGTTACTAGGTATTACATCTTCTAATGAATTTTTTAAAAGGGATTTTTTTATTAAGAGTTGCATAGAAATATGGTATTTGATAGAACATTATGGCATCGTTTGGTCTATGTAACTAACCCCACTTAGTGGGATAAGTTTTGGTGGTTGTTGACTTTTATTAAGAATTTATGCTGTTTTGGTACTTTTATAATTTCTACATGTATCTCACCGAGAAAAGAAAGGACCTCAATGGGTGATTTTGACATATTGTTCTAACATAATTCCACTAAAGTTTTCTGTCAAGGGTGGTGTCAACTTCTATTTCTCTCCATGCATCTTTGTGGACAAAACTGTTGAGGCATTCCTGCGGTTGAAACAAAAATATTTTTTAATCATTTGATAAATCGGAAAAACATGAAGCGGGAAAGAACCTTGTTTTTTTGAAATTTTTGATTTGTATTTTCATAAGTTTTGATAGCTCAAGATACCGAGTGTTGCAGTATCTTGCACTCCCTACATTTTCTCCGCATACATGTTAATTATGAGCCACACTTATAAACAAAGAATATCTAATGTTTACTTTGCTTTGGTGTGATTTAGCCTTCTTTATGGAGCTGAAGACCCTTCTATTGCTGGAATGGTATTGGATAGCGCCTTTTCAAACTTATATAATCTCATGATGGAGCTTGTGGACGTTTATAAAATCCGGCTTCCAAAGTTCACAGTACTCTCTCTCTCTCTCTCTCTCTGTGTGTGTGTGTGTGTGTGTGGATGCCAAGTATTGCCAATTCCCTTTATTTTTAAAGACTTGAACATTATTGCATTGTTGTAACTGCATCTTAATATGCTGTTAATTTGTAGTTGTAATTTGTAAACATTCTTCATAAGTTGTTGCCGGAACCTGGAAGAGGCTAAGTTATTCTAGTCTCTAGCTTGTAGGACTTGGTGTGTCAGCAAGTTTTAATTTAATAATTTCCTTTTTGTTAAGATGGAAAAGTAAAGAAACAGGAATCCCTAGGATTGAAGAATATAATTAATTTTGGTTAAGATTTTATTTTGGATCTAGGGTTTCCTCTCATAATTTATAGCTCTTTTTTACTGGGAAATTGTTAAATACAAAAGTTGGGGAGTTATTAATCACGACAAGTTTGGCATTAATTAATAAAGAATAGATATACTTTTATTTTGCATGGTTGTGTTTAAGGGGTTGTCACAGGATGCATTATTTATGAATAAAAAATTTAGAGCTAGCAAAGCTGAGAATTTCAACTAGTATCATGTATGATTAGGCCAAAGCTAGGAATTTCAACTACCACAATGCATAAAGATTTTTTTTTTTAGGGGTTATGAATTATTTTTTAAGATGTAGGTGTAGCTTGTCCCACATATTTTGATTTTCAGCTCAACCGTCCAGATCGGTATACAACTATATATGCATTGGATTTACTTCTAGGTTTTGCTGTGTTTATGTTGACATTAGTTGACTTTATGTCCGCGTATTGTTTGATTGAATGAATGAACTGGATCTGCGAAGTGTATTGTTTTGCCTAGTTTGCGTGATTTTATAACTTTTGAGCAACATGGATCTAAGCTAAAGAGTAAAGACCTATAGCTGTCAGTTAGAATTGTCTAGTATGTTTGTTAAGTCGGATATTTTGTTGCATTTTCTCCCAATTAGGTTAAAATGGCTGTACAATACATGCGGCGGGTTATTGAGAAGAAGGCAAAGTTTGATATTATGAAACTGAACTGTGTTCTGGTAAGTATTAATTGTGCATCTTTTTTAAAGTAAAACATTATGAACACATTTATGTAGACCTTCATCGATCATATTTTGTTTTCATCATAAATCTAACTGTAATAGGCTTTATTTTAAGGTTAAACGAATTGCTTTTAAAGTCATTTCTTTCCATTTCTATCTTAAATTAATGCTTTTAAAGCGTACAGGTTGCTCCAAAGACATTCATTCCTGTTTTATTTGGACATGCAAGTGATGACAAATTCATTCAGCCACATCACTCTGATCTCATCTCAGAATCGTATGCGGTATTAATTTAATACAAATATCTGAATTTGATATTTTCTAAAGCAGTTGCATTTTGTTCTCTTTGATAGCCAAAACATCTAAATTCTGTTTATGAATTTGTAGGGTGATAAAAATATCATTAAATTTGATGGCGACCACAACTCCTCCCGACCACAATTCTTTTATGATTCAGTTTCCATTTTCTTCTACAATGTCCTCCGTCCTCCTCAAGTCTCTATTGCTGAAAAGCTCGAGAAATATTATGATTTAGGGGATTTGAAACTTGGTTCCGGTGTGGATGAGGTATTTAACTCTAGAATTCCTTGTCTTGATTTCCTGCTCACTTAAATTATGTTCTTTGTATTATTTCCCGCTCCACTACTACTAGTTATTCAGTGCTTTCTTCACTTTATTAATTGCAGAATATGATCAGAATACCAAACGAAATCGATAATAAATATTGATTTATATTGAAGTATTAGCTGCACTTATGAGAAACCTGGTCCTCAAGAAATATACTTAAATGTTTATTTTATTTGTGAACTAACGAAATGGTAATGTTTAAGTTATATGGCTTGAGAAAAACTAATCAGAATAATAAAATTGAAGATATTAACTTGGTGACGCTTTTTGCCAACCATAATTTTACCTTGCTTAAGATCAACAAAATGGAAAAACAGAAGAAAGGTGATATGTAGATACCTAGCCTTAACTTTCCTGAAACCTCTAATCATGTCTAGGGTGCATTGATGATAACTAGCGTTCAACGTTTCAACTTCCATTTCAGTTTTTGGAAACATTATCATGATTATATGTGGTTACAAATAATTTTTTGTTAGATCATATTAATGTTACCATAAATTATTATTGTTACTTTTTTGTGACATTGTTTTATATTAGTATGGTTTTAGGTTTTTTGACTCAGCAATATTATGGTAGTGTTATTTGAAGAACAGAATCTAATTTTCTCTTTTTCATGCTAGAACGTATTATATGAGATTCTCTCTAGTCTGCGGTCAGCAACTACTGATGCTGCAAGTTCATCTTCCACATTTCCAACAATATCTGCAACAAAATCAGTTAGTGAACTTCTTTCAGAAGTTGCTCCCCTGACTGATGTAGTAGGGTGCCTTAACCTTCTGTCTCTTTATTTTTTTCTTCCAAAAAAACTTTCTATTTAGTTTATCCATTACTTATAATGCAGGCGCCCTTGCTTGAAGATGAAACTACGGATGACAATGATGGAATCAGCCCTGATGAAGCCGCAAATGTGCAGGTTATCTTTATAGAATTGTCTCTGAAATTAAGAAATGGTTCAGGAATTTTATTTTACGTGTAGGTTTCAGTAATGAAAGTAAGCAGTGCACTTTAAAATCTACATATGGGAGGAATGCTAGTAACACACTCTTATGGACATTCTTTTGGTCCATTTTTTAATATAGTCAATTTATTCACCTCAAATTGCAAAGTTCTTCAAAATATGTTGACTATTTAAGAAATGAACAAATCACAAATTGTGTTTTAAGAGTGTATCGAAATGATTCAGCTGCTAACCTTCCTCCTACACATTGAATGGTGCTTTTGACTGTGAGAGCACTTACCTACTGCACCTTTTGCTAGTATTTTATTTACTATACTGATTTCGTGAATTGTATTTTATTCTATTATTATTATTTTTTTGAAAAAACTGCAATGCAATTTTAAGGTTACTTTCGGAATGGGAACTATTATACACTGAACTGATAGACAATGTTCGAAGAGTGGTTAATGGATAAAAACTTATTGACTAAATTAACTGCCTTTGAGATTAACTTTTCTTAATTTAGAATATTTTAATCTATAATTTCTTTTTTAGTAACTTCTTTTTTCAGAACTTTCTTACGTTAAAATTATATTCTTCATAAACAATTATGTGCGCCTACAAGGATTTTTTCACAAGTGATGAACTATTTACTTTTAAATTCAGAATCTCCCCACTACTCTAAAAACTAGGTCTTGATTTAATGGGTAAATTATTTTATTAGTAGACTTTTTGTGGCTAGAATTGAGTAGTTTATTCTAAGGAAAGGACTTGGCTACCCTGCTCAACAGATCATAGTTAAAGTTGCGAAGAGATTTAGTTTTGTTTTACCCTGGAATCGTCCATGTCTTTGTTAGCTTTATGTAAGACTGACCTGGCTTTCTTATGTCGTTGATGACATCATTTTGGTTTGAAGTTAAAATTGATAAGTTTGGAGACTCAGTCCACATTTTATAATTTTAGCATATTCCTTAACTTGAACTTGACCATTAATGACTTTTAGGGCAAGCTAAATGGTCAGATTGAAGATTGTTGCTCATATACAAGCTCAAATAGAGAAAGTTGGGGCAGATGTTCTTCATTAGGAGGCAGTGATCAAGAATTTTGTGCAGATTTAAGTGCTGATGATAAGCTCTCTCAGGTATTCTCTCTCTCTGCTTTATTCATTACTAGCAACATTTAACATCCCACATTTTCCCATAGCTACATACTAATCTTCACCTTACCCTTCTTTAACCTACTTAAGTGAGTTAGAGTAGAAACTAATTAGTAGACCAAGAAATATATATAAGCAAGCCCAACCAAATTTAGGCCCAAAACTAAAAAGAAAAAAAAGGACACCAGGGGACTAGGTAAAATTGACCAAGGGTAAGATGGTAAATTGACATCATGGCTATATATAGGAGATAGTAAGGTTAGAAATCAGAGTTCGCAAAATTTGCAGTTCTCTCTCTATCACCACAAACTTCACCCCTTCACACCACAAATCACCATTTCTCAAATTCTCACTTTTCTTCAATAAAGTACCATAGTACCAATACAAGTAGAATTTTCAGCAACTCGTTCCATTCCAATTTCCAAGTGTAAAGAAGCTTATTTACTGAAGATGGAAGATCAACGGAGGTTAGGGTTTCAAGAATAGAAGATGTAGAAATTGGGGAAAGGCCAAGAGTTTCTTTGAAGTCAAATATTGATTTAAGATTTTATTTGTAAAGCTTCATTTAACTTTGAAAGTTTTATGTAAGATTTTAAGTGTATGAAAGAAAAGATCTTCGACATGTTTCCGCATTTGAGAAAAAATACTTTTAAGTTCCCTCTCTTAAAATGAGGCATTATACAACAGAGATGTATATTGAAAATGATTCTCAAAGTGACAGTAATTTGCTTGCTAGTTTATATAGGGTTCTGTTTTCTGTGCCACTCATGTGTATTTATTGCTAATTCATTATTTGTCATGTCAGAATACTGTGAAGGTATTTGCAACACCTTTGCGAAGCATGAAAGAGAAATCATCAGACTCAAAAGAAGATGCAAAGAAGCAGAAGAAGGGTAAAAAGAAGAAGAAAAAAGCTGAATCGGTTGCAAAGAAACCAAAGAGTGACAGATTTGAGAAGCTGGAGGCTCTGAGCAGACGCTTGCGGCTTTGCCTTCTAAAGGGATCAACCCATCGAAGAAACAAGTCATCTTGACCTCTTTTGTATATCATATCATAATCTTCCAATAGTCAATCTAATTGTAATGTTCTTAAAACACCAATTTCGTGTGTAGGTTGTGAGTAGTGTAGTAATAGAAGCATGACTAACTCATTTTTAGGAATTGCCAAATATTGGTTTCTGATTGGCCTTCTTTTCACTGTTATCATTATTGACTATGAACATGACTAACTCATTTTAGGAATTGCCAAATATTTGGCTTGTTAGCAAGAGTGTTCCCCCATTGATAGGATCCATCATGTCTGCTTGCTAATGTTCCTCCCTCACACTAGAATAGAATCTATCAACTAACTAGTTGCTTGCATAAAAGTAATATATACTTTGCCTGATGTCGTTTGTCTGTCAGCAACAATCAAACTAGAAAAAGTAATATATGCATAATGTTGTAGTATGAAGATTAATACTTGCAGGAAAGAAAGAACGAGGCATACATGCACGTGTTATTTTGGAGTAAACAAAATCATAGTTAAAATCAGGGCCAACAAAAAGGCCTCATATATACCATGTCTGTGGATTCTAGGGTGAGGGTCCAATTAGGTCCCTCACCGGTGGACCACGAAAAAAACACCAATAGATTAAATAGATGGTTTAGATTTATTCAAATTAAAAGGGAGAACATGTCTAACTTTTCACATTCAATATTATCCTCAAATGGCTTTCACTTATGTTATTATACTCTAATAATTCTTCTATCAAAACGAGATACTCTTTATAATGACCATGCACTCAAACCATAAAATATGAGATCAAATTATGAACCCTAAAACTAAAAATTTTGATGTTTAAATAGTGAAATTTCAGAAATCTTTACATTTCCTTTCATTTATTTTTTTTGAAGAAGGAAACTACTTTTTCTTTTCGTTCTTTCAAGGTCATTGGTTATCTGAGTAAATTCAATTGATCAATCATTGGTGAATTCAGAAGAACAATATAATTTGCACGGTCATATTATTGTTATTATGTTAAAGGAAAAAATCCAATTATCTGAAAAATGGATATTCAAGCTTGCAATAAATGGATGACAAACAAAAGAAAAAGATACTGTTGGAAACATCATTATTATAACTTTGAGATTGTGGGTGTGATACAACTTTGTACCATATACGGTTTTTTCATTTCTCGTAAAAGTAGTTTGGACGAAGGAGAAGATATGGACTTGATAAAATTCATCATTGCAGCACCATTTGAAAGAATGCAGTTACTCTATAAGAGAGGGGTGCTAGATAGAATGTGGAATGTTTCATATGTTCTTATTTTTATTTTAATCAAATCTAAACGGTTGAACAAATCTATTGATGTTTTTTCCGTAGTCCACCGATGAAGGACCTAATTGACCCCTCACCGTAGAATCCACCTTACAATGTTATATTTAACTTATTTCAATAGAGACAAAAAAAAGAGGTGTCTCATTTAACTTATTTCAATAGTGATAATAAAATTTGTTGACGAAAAACATTTAGAGTACTATTGTTTAAAAACAAATTAGAAGGAATAAGACAAAAAAGTTAAATATAATCTACCGAATTTTTTTTATCAGGTAGTCACATGTGAAAATACCATAATGCCCCTGATTTAATTTTAATATTACTGCCATGCCACTCACCCACTATCCCACTCTCCCTCACCCACCGTCAATCCCGCGACAGACGAACTCTCCGGAGAACTCTCTGACTCTGATTCTTCATTGGTCTCAATCTCTCTACAAACCCTAAAACTGTAAGTGTATCTCTGAATTTGATTCTTCATTTGTTAGTAATGATAGTGCTTCAATTTCTTTTTGTTTGTTAATGAATTTGATTTTTGATTTGGTTTTCAATTTCAATTTTCCCATAACCCTAATCAAAACAAAAAGGGATTTTTTTATTTATTTTTGTTAATAATACTACTGCTTAGGTAAATAAAGGTTTGGTTTTTATGTATGCATCCAATCTACCTAAGATAACTGTAGCATCACAAGCATGACTTATTAACTTTGACTAAATAAATTAGTATTTATTATTGCAAAAGGTGTAGTTTTCCATTGAGATAGATATTGAATATAGAGTGAGTAATGGTTTTGCAGGGATGTTGAGAGTGTGGGGTTAGGAGTGACTGAATTCGTAGAAGGGGACCATGCGCTAACATCTAGCCAAGATCCTACTTTGTGAAATCGCAGGTACTATTTTTACAATTCATATCTTAACAGAATTAAGGAAAATGTCCGTGTCCAGTTATTTATTTCTTTTTTGGTTCTGCATTTGTTGAATTGGGTTTCTCAGATAACACTGCTGCTGTTGCTGTAGCTAGCTAGTGCTCAAGATTTGTTAGATAGATTCAATAAAAAAAAGGTCATAAAATCAAATTATTAAACTGCAATTCCACTTCAATTTGTTGCTTCCTTCCTTCTAAATTCTGTTTTGTTTTTCTTTTCTTTCTTTCTTCTTAATCATTGAACCGGTTCGATTTTTCAAAACCACCGAGTCACCGGTTTTGACCGAGCAGTTCCGGTTCACGGTCAAACCGGTCTGGTCCGAGTTTTTTTAACTATTAACCAGGTACAGTTGAAATCGTAATTGAAATAAAACATGACACATGGATAAAAAAAATTCCTTTATCGGCAGGTATGCTATTTTTGTGCAGAAGAAACTAGAGTCCTTCCTTTGCTTTGTTTGGGTCTGTCTGCTGCGTCGTTAGAGACAAGAATAATGGATGATGATGAATTGGAATTGGAATGCGATGTCGATCCTTCAATCTCAATTCCGAGGGGTGGACCCATTTACGTCTCCAATATGTCTGGACCAATTGTTAGGGTTCCTCTTTTTCAGGATTCACTTCTTTCTCAACTTCACTCTCTACAATATGAATTACCACCTCATTCGAATGATTTGAATCATGATATTAGCGTCGATGATCTTAAAGTTTTTACTGAGGACGAGTTAATGGACATGGCTTTGAAACAAGTCTTTCAGGGTAGAGACAACAATCAAAATCATCCTAATGCAGAGTTAGTCTTTTTTATTCTCTGATATCATTAATTGATTACGATGGATGAAGTGTACTATACTATAGTTGTTGGATTTGGTTGCAGGGGTCAGAATAAGAAGCTCTTCAGGAGAAAGTCCCGTCGAACAAATAAACCCATTCTTGATAGTAATTGTAAAGAAAAGGTGGAGGAGGTTGTCAGAATCAAACAGAAGCAGGAGGAAGATAAAGCACAAGTCACACTTCATTCATTTCAGTTAGTATAGTATTCTTGATATTCATTCATATTATTCCACTTTATTATGTGTAAATAAGATGACATCTATCTAATCTAATTCACCTATCTTGCTTTAGTCCTGATTCCAGGATCAATCAATCTGCCAACAAATCAATCAAAACTCAAAGGATGATGTCTCTTAGGTCCACAACTTCTGCCACAAAGGTTCTCCTCAATTCTTACTATGCATTACTCCTCTTTTTTACATCTTCATATTCCTTATCTTTCTTCTTCTTTAATGTTTCACAGCTCAACACAGTGCCTCTTCAGGAGTACATACCTGTGCAGGATTCAGAAGTTGTTCTCTCTGTCGAGATTTACCATAATTTTCGAAATGGTGTCAAGGTATTCAGTGCCAAAAAAAAGGTATTCAATGCCATGCCTACATAATCAAAATAATAATTCAGTTAATTTTCAAAATGAATTTTGGACAACTACTACCATCAAAGTTAACATGTAGGGCCTCTGTTCTTTTTCTTTTGTGTAGACCCAAGAGCTGTTAGTTCTTGGTGGGCAGAACTTATCTGTATTGAGGGACAAGATCAATTGCTCAACGGACCAGGTTATGCAAAAAGCTGGCCAACATGACCCTTCTGGTTATTTTCTAATTGAGGTATGCACCTATAGTCCCTCTTATAACGAGATGACTATTTCTTCATTAAATCTGACAAAAACCAGTTTCTTGCAGGATGTATTTTACACTGATTTGAGGGATCCATCTGCTATTGATTTGACCAGACCCATACTCGATTGGCTTCAAAACTCCAAGGAGGAGGCACAGAAGAAATGGGAATATATTATAAATGGGGAACTACAGCAAAAACAAAAGGCAATTGTGGGGGAAGCATCTGTATCACACTTGCCTCGTTTTGCATCTTTTGAGATGCAGAAGATACATTTTTGTGACTTAGGTTTTCGGCTTGGTGCTGGATACCTTTATTGTCATCAGGTACATTCTTTTATCTGTCACAGGTTTATTGTTTTGTTGTTGCCTTTAGATTTTCCATTTTTTAAATTTTTTGCTTTAAGTTTGGCACTGCTTATGAAATTTGTCTCATGGTAATTTTGAAAGGGAAGTTTGGCGAGGTTCTCCTATTTTACAATAGTACAATGCCTCTCAAGTGAAAAGGCAAAACTTCAGTAATGTTTGATGCAATGATAGAATGGATTGTAACAACCTGTTCCGTACAGCTCCGAGTGTTTTGTTTGGTTCCATCAATTTTGGTGTAACCAATGTTTCACATTGTTTACTTTATGCCGTGTTCTGTTTTATTTTTAATTTGCATCAAACATAGTAAAGAATCCATACGTTTTGTTGTGTGCTCAGCACTACCTTTAAACAACATGGTTTAGCATCCATAACTGACGCTAGATCAAAATGTAAGTTCTCTTTAGATAAACATGTTCTTTAAGACATCGTTGGGAAGTTATAGGAGGAAGGGAGGGGAAAGGAAAGGAGAGGAGGGGATAGCCCCCACCTTGCATGTCTATATTTTTCTTTAAATTTGGGAAACTTTGGAGGGTTTTGAAAAATTCTCTAAATCCTTTCCATATTTTTATAATACTCCTAAAACAAAGAGAATACTAGTCATAAGTCTTGTTTTCTCCTCCAATCTAAAAACACTTCCAAACATTGTTGGGGATTCTCCTCTCCCTCCCCCCTCCTCTCATCTACTGCTAACTCTCAACATATTCTAAGTGAGTAGCCATAGTGAAATAATGAGACCATAAAAAAGTAGCCATAGTGAAGTGACTATGCCAAGACATAATATATGCTAATCCTTTTCTGAGATTAAGGTGGAAGAATGAGACCTACATGATTCAATTAGAAAACACGTTAGAGCTGATCAGCTTGGGCCCTTGGTTCATATTGGATCCAAATAAGCCCATAGCGTGGAGAGTTTACTCTAGGAGGGGTAAAAGAGGGAAAAAGGGCTGACTCTTAAGTAAAATGGTGGTGTGGATGAGAGAAGTGAGATTGTAACCGTTTGTCCATAGTATAAGGAATGAAGACGTGGGTTGAGAGAGTATCCTAAGAATTTTGCAGTTAGATAAGGAAGCAATAACTTCCAATGATCATTCAATAATACAATCTTCATTATTCAACATATTTGTTTATTTTTCACTGCTTCTGAAAATTGGTTCCCAACACCATCATGGGCCGATATATAAATTAAAAGGAGATTATTTATTTAGCACTAGCAAACTTGAAAAGGGCTGCGTTTTCGTTGAGCCCTAACTACGATGGTTTTTGATGTGGCCAAATTTATAATTGTTTTCTTAGAAATTGGATCTTTAACGTGGCATGTTCTCTGTCTACTTGCAGGGTGACTGTACCCATACCTTAGTAATACGAGATATGAGGTTAATTCATGCCGATGATGTACAGAATTGGGCTGTTTATCCAATTGTCACTTTTCAACTGAAGATACGTTTTCAGAAATGCGGTGTTTGCAAAATATTCAGAGCTACGAAGGTCACTGTGGACGACAAATGGACACCAGACAACCCTTGTTATTTTTGTGATGAATGTTTTTCCCTTCTTCACCTAGCAGAGGATGGCTCTCCAACGTATACCGACTTCATAGAATATGATTATAACCATGATTAAATTGTTGTTAGCCTTGGAGGGACACCTACTGGCGATTGAATTTTTGCAAAGATCACACTTTTTACAATAGTTTTGTTCAATTTGTGCATTGAATTATGTAGTTTTGGAGTTCGGAAGGTAAAATATACAGAGAGCATGAGAAATTGTGTCTGATGTCTAGGAGATGCATATTTCAAAATCTTTGCTACAAGTGGGATATTGCACCAACGCTTAGGGCCCGTTTGATGGTCAGGATATGATAGAGGCAGGATATGATATAAAACTGGATAGAGATAAGATATGATAAGGACATGATAAACATTAATCATATAATATGTTTGATGCGCAATAACAAACAGAATATCATTATAATTAAATGAAAAAATTGCTCTCATAATTAATTAAATATTATAAAAATGGCATGTTTTAAATTATAATAGAAAATACATGCTATCATTATTTTAAAAATGACAATATTTTAAAAATGGCAGAATATCAAGATAATAAATAATGAGTGATCTTCTAATCCCATCAGGATAATTTCTAACCTAGCCTATACTCGGGATAGAAATTACAAAGGAAAGTCAGGATAGGATAGGAAAATGGTTTATTTTATCCTATCCTTTTGGTGCATCAAACATGATATTTAAGCAGGATATGATTAATGTATCATATCCTGTCTCTGTATCCTCACCATCAAACGAACCCTTATAGACATACTACACATCAATAAACCAATAAAAAAGCTCTTTATTTTTTTTAGGGGAAAGAACCTCTCCTAGTTCAATTTGTATAATATCGATATTGTTAGATTGTATTATAAAATCAACAATTAGATTGCAAACTATTATCATATAGATTATGTCTACAAATTTAGACATAAATAAAATATCATTTGATATGTTAACGAAATACATAAAAATTAATGTGTTTGATTTTCTTTTTTGTTGAGTGAATTAACACATTGTAACTCATTAGCATATTAAAGGATATATGACTAATGTCAAATTTTAAACATGACCTATCTGACAATAGCTTTTAATACAACGATGAACCTTGTAATAATTCCGTGGTAAAAAATTATCAAAAGTATCATATATTAAGTTTGACATCATGATGTCAATTGAATATTTTGACATCAAAGATGGTGTTATCTCCAAGTAAAATTGGTCTTTTTAGATTGAATTAAAATTAAGAGGAAGTTAGTGGCAAAAGAAAATAATAAGAGCGTATTTACCATTACTTTTAAGTATAGCCTAGCATTTGACATTTGTGCGCTTGAGACGAACCAAATGTCGTACACTTTATCATTACTCATTTTGGATATTTTTTCGGTCCCAAAATGAGTGAACTAGTTTGACTATGTGTACTATTCACATAACTATTTGATAATTAAAAATATTAAAAGTCAAAATTATGCATTGGAATATGTGAAACAATCGACTAGGTTAGTTATTTTGGACGGAAGAAGTATATTGCAATAAAAGTAAATGATAAGGAAGTACTCTTGTACAACATAATGCAAAAACATTGAGATACTTGTCCAAATTCTTTTAATGGGCAAATAATCTTTTTTCACATTGAGATACTTGTCCAAATTCTTTTAATGGGCAAATAATCTTTTTTCGTCTTGTAACGAGTAGCCATAATAGCCTCTCATTGTATAGAAAATAATATCACGTGGACTACATTTTTTTTGTCAAGTAGCCTAGTTAATGTGGCTCACACATTTTAAATACGGAGAAGTGGAGAATACGATGTTCAAACCTTGATCTTTACGTAATATTATCCTTACAACTATCGGCTGAGCTGTGCTTACAGAACTGTGAAACGTCATTTTGAGGAAGAATTTATACCATGTAAAAGTAAGCAAAATTTTGTCACTCCATTTTTTTTTTAAATTGTTGTTTGAAGGTTATTCATACATACTGAAATATAATAAATTGTTCTTTCTTATGAGATTGTTTATTTTTTCTAATAATAAATTAACGATATGTTTTCGTACCAAACAAATAAATAAAAAAATTAACGGATAAGTTTGTAAAAAAATAATTCATACAATTTTTAAAGAGGTTCTAATAAAAAGGAGCATGAGAAACACAAGATTATCTTACATCTGAGAAGTATAGTATAGATGTAGTAATTTTTTTCTATGGGACAGATGTAGTAATTTTTTGTCACTTTTGTTGTGCAAAATTTCTCTGTATCATGGAATTATTGGCGGATGTGTGCATCAACCATGCAAAATTGATCTGATTTTTCCATGCACATCACCTGCAGGCGTTGAGAAGACCATCGCTCTCAATGTGCAAGAAAAACATGGTATTTTCTTCAACCGATGACTATATGTGCACAAATAGGCATTATTACTAGAAAGTATGCCAAAATTGTGTGGATTTTTCCGTATGATAGAGATAGAATAAACCATTAATTTAGTCTCTAAACTATGTAAATATAATAAATATTCTCTCCGGTCCGAACACATTCAGAAGCAATTATTCCTTTTTCAGATTGATTAAATAATTGATGTATTTGGACTACAATAAAGTCTACATACATCTGTTATTTAATGAATATGAAAAAAGAAAAATTTACTTATAAATGTGACTAAAAAGAGTAGTTCTTAAAGTATATAAAATCAGTCAATCTAATCCCTATTATCAAGATGTTACATACTAAATTTTCATACACCTTAAGGGACTACTAAATTTAATCCCTATTCATATAGTTTAGGGACTATTTTTTTTTTTGGTCAAGGTCTTGTTATGAATTCTTTTAATGATTTTTTTATGATATCCTAACATAAAAATGAAAATAAATTATGATTTATACGAAAACCCTACACTTTGTTACCAATAAAAACAAACCCTACACTTTCTATTTTGATCACCAATATTACTTTTTGTAAATTGAGATCTTTATAATTATATGCTAATGAAAAGTGATTAAATATTTCTTTCAAGTATTTTACATGCATATAAGATATATTATAAGTATTTTTTTGACAAAATTTATTGTAAGTATTTGTTAATGTATCTTAGATATATTGTATGATAAATTTTTAAAAAAATCACATGTCTGCATATTCATCGCATCCGTGCTCATAAAGTTCAACAAATCTAAATCACCACATATTCTTATCTATGCTTTATAATTTTTTTAGAGTTTGGGAGAGGGCGTTGAGATTACAAAGCCAAACTTTATTTACCGAGCTAAAACTTCTAGTATCTATAATTTACAATTTGATATTTACTTAATTATTTAATTTAAAACATTAATATGATATGTTGTTTAATTTTTTTTTTTTTTATAAATTAAAATAATTTCAATCCAATAATTCGATATGTTGTTTAATTAATTTTTTTTCTTCAAAAAAGAATTGTTTATGTCCACGCACTTATTTAATATACGTTTAATTTGTGCAACTTCGAGTGTCTACGGTAGTAGATAAAACTAAGTAAATATTTTTTGTCAAAAAAAAACTAAACATATTCAGGATAAATGTTTTGTCAAAAAAATTATCCAGAATAACTGTCAATAAAAAAAGTACTACATTTTCTAAATTATCATTTTTTTTCATTTAATATTAATGGAGAATATGTTTTATGGAACGATATCTCCCCCGGTTTCTAATCATAAAAAAAAATATCTTCCCCGGCTACAATTGGACTGCCAACATAGTGTGTGCCATCTGACGAAGTTATCTCTCCAAATAAAGTATCCACACCTGTTACATTTGCTTTAATTGTCAAATTAAAACTCTTCTCAGGTTGCACATATATAGAAAGTCCAGCTGGTACATGGAGGCTTGCAGTGTATGTGCCTGGTGGTCCAACATTTTTCAGCTTCCTACTCAAAGTAATTGAACTATTGAGTTCAGGTATTGTTATTGTAGGATAGTTGAAATCTAAGATATTTGCATCTTCACAATGATAAGGAGTACCAGAGAACATAGTAATTTGTGCTTGGTTATAACCAAGGAAACAAAGAAAGTTTAGGTAATTAGTGTGGTCTTATGTGGCCAGAATCGTAGGCAAATGGTGTTGCACTGGCATTAGTGTTATCAAGTATTGGTTTAGCAGTGTTGTCTCTTCTCCAAGCTGAAAGAGAAAAAAAAACATATATATGTTGTTAGATGGGTATTTTTATCTTTCTTTATTCAAGGTTAAATCTAATTAGATTATAGAAGCAAAGCAAAATAGACATGCTAATTGCAATGATCAAATTTCACTTATTTTACTTTAATTAAAGTGATAAATATGGTAACTAATTAAAATAAAAAAAGATGTATTTAATAGTCCGTCAAATTTCCTTTTCTATTTTATATTTACATTTCTATATCCTTTTCATTTCTTAACAATTTTTTTTCTTCCCGTGGATTTTACTCGAACCAATTTTTCTTTCCGTAAATTTTTTGTGAATCATTTTTTTTTTCCAAACCAATTCACGGAAGTCTATGCATAATTAGCAACATTTTTAATCTAAAATAAATTTACAATTCCAAAGATAAAACACAACCAATTAAAATATCAAATACAACCTCTCAAAAAA
>Ga0228710_1004611_pt1 | contig 21703 bp, 14 predicted proteins | sample MedpolnodulmetaG_FD_177995 | JGI IMG/M metagenome (GOLD analysis project Ga0228710, IMG submission 177995) | Root nodule microbial communities from Medicago polymorpha collected in Santa Monica, California, United States - pink nodules | ecosystem: Host-associated > Plants > Roots > Nodule...
GTTTGCTCAAAAAAAAAAAAAGGTAGAGTTACGTGTGATTTTTTTTTTGGGTAGAAATTATGTGCGAGTTTGAAACCAATCAAGTATATATTTTTATTTGCATTTGAGGTAAAAAAGATTATTAAAAGTGGTATACGAGAAAAATGGAAAAAGGGGTTAGAATTATACTATTTTTTAGAGAATATATAAACCTATAAACTAGTACGGTTTATGAAAAGTTACCATAAACTTGCATGGTGTGTATCTACTTGAAGCAACCATAGACTGTAATCAATTATCTACCTATCTATCTATTATCTATATAGCAATGTTGTACATGGTAACATGGAGCCCCAAGGCGAATTCCAAAGAAAAAATAATATCATAAAAAGTTGCTGCTAAAAAGTAAAAAGTTGAATTTATATTTGTACCCAAAAACACTACTAGATAATTTGACTTGACATCAAGTTAAATTTAATGAACCACATACACAAGTAAGAAACTTTTTTGTTTTTTTGTTTTGTTTTGAAGGATAAGTAAAGAAACTTTATTTACCAATTTAAGTATATGAGTTACTTTTCTTATATAGTATTATTTATTTAGCTCATTTTCTCTTCGATGTAAGACTATTTTTTTAAGAAGTTAAATTAATTCACATAAATTGAAACTTGGGAAAATCGATGCAAGACTATAGGACGAATTAATCCACTATTATTAATCCACATACATTTGAATTCCAATTAGTGTCATGTCATACAATTGATGAAAAATGTAAACCATACATTTTAAATCCATTATCCTACCATTTTATTTATTTTTGCATGACTTATGAACTAGTCCACGGACGGATGCAGGTTGGGACATTAGAGGTCCCTTTTGATGATGCTACATACAATACTTTTCTTCTTATAATTGAAATAGGACGAAGTACAAAACTACAAATATGTGAAAGGAGTTGACCATTATAGTCATCGAAGCTTGGTTCTATCCACGATTGATTATGATGTTAATCCAAATTTAACTACATACAAGAATTATTCCACTTTTCATATGGAATCAAACACACCCTGTTCAATCAGACTCAGTCGTATATCATCATAATCAAAATATAATATAATGTATTAATTTTGATAGTGAACTACGTAGATAAACTTATCAACAAATAAGAAAAGAGAACCACATACATAACATCACAATGGCCTGAGCACGTTCTCTCTACGTGGGGCTGTGGAAATTGGAATCCCACTAAGAACGCAGGCGTTTCCATCATTTTCATACACAAACTACACCACCAATAATCATCTGCCACGTGGAAACATGCCAGAGAGTAACAACAATGGTTTGGACCCCACCACAAAACGCAGTATCTCAACAGCAGTCAATAATAACGCGGCTTTTAGCTCAAAGCCAGCTTGTCCACTTCATAATTTATTTCATTGAATAATCTATTTTTTTAATATAATATCTTATATGCGTAATTATAGTAATTAATTCATCGAGTCAAATATAACTATATCAATTTTAAGTTGTTACAATTTTACAATTGGCGGGAAGCAAAAATACTTTACTTTACAAGATTAGGTATGTTTTGATGTCAGATAAATATCGTGTTCGATACTAAAACAATACTGATACAAGATTATATTAAATTATATTATTTTTTGAAATTATGTTTTAGTTGAATAGTCTTTGGTTGTTTACAATCATAAAATAATAATATCTAAAATATCTATTATCTATTATATATATTGTAAAATTAATGCAAGAAAGAAAAGGACGAGAAACAAAAAGGTTATGTTTCTGAGTTAAGAGGTCATTAACATAAGTCAGAAAAGAACAGAAACTACCTCTCTCTCCGAAACTAAGGTGGTTGTGTTCATCGTAAACTACCATAGTGGTCGAGTCGGAATGTGTACTCCACGCGCTCTCTCCGTTTCACTCTCTCTGTTTCTTCTTCTAGCACTTGTTTCAGCTCAAACTAAGAGATCTGTATGGAACACACTCTCAGGTATGTGTTGAAGGATCTTTGTTTGTAAACTTTGATTGGTTAATTTGAGCTTATTAGAGATTTGAATTCTCATAAATGTTAGTTAATTGAGCTAGCTAACAAGAGTTTCATAATGTTTATTTATTGAGCTGAATCATGGAAAATCTTATCAGAAAAATGAAACCATTGATATTTATAGTAGTTGTTATTTCACTTAGATTCTTTTGATGCATGTTAATTCAGCATCTTCTTTAGATAATTTACCTACCTAGTGAAGTCATTTTGAGAAAGTTGAAATTAGTTTCTGTGTCTTAAGGTTTTTAAGGAGCTTTCTAGTTTAACTTTGTCTTTTGGGAAGAATCATAAACTTGTTTTAATTAACAAGTTTATGGGATGGAGCTAAAAACTTAGTTATTATTTTTTTGGAAATTTGGTATCCTGCTATCACTAAACTGGAGGACCAATCCCACCCTCACTAGCAGGTGGTCTCTGTATGGAGGAGTCCAACTAAAAAATTGTTACCACCTGAGAGAGATTCGAACCCGAAGACCTAGAGAAGAGTACACTCGTAGTCCCAAAACTTCACCACCAAAGTTTTACTTAACTGGACCTTGATATAATTGTTCATATAATCTCAAAACATTACACACTTTTCCATTTTAGAAGATGTACTTTAATTGAATGACTCATGCGGTTTCTTTCATATATTCTTTATTTATATTTGCTTTTTCTTTTTTGGTTTTTTAAAAGGATCTTCCACTCTATAGTAGGCACTTTGTGACTTACATTATGCGATTGTTTTGCAGGAAGTCCACCACTGGTCATCTCACATGGTGGTTTTTCGGGCATATTTCCCGATTCTAGTGACTCTGCTTATATTTTGGCCGCACAAACCAGCACACCCAATGCCGCTCTATGGTGTGATGTGCAATTGACGAAAGATGCAGTTGGGATTTGCCTTCCAGATCTCAATCTTTTAAACTCCACTAGCATTTTCGGTGTTTTCCCAAATAAAACTACGAATTATTTGGTTAATGGTGAACCCACAGCTGGCTATTTTTCTGTGGATTACAGCTTCGAGGACCTATCCACTGTCATTGGTAAGTTTAACTCGTGTCGGATATTTAGTTTTGTTGTTATAGATTCGGTATTTTGTGGACTGATTGATTCTTTTGTTACACATTTTGTTTTACGATTTAAGATCATTTCTATGTTTAGCTTACTGGTGAGTTTTCAAATTTATTGTTATGGTTTCTGACATCTTTTTGTTATGGAACAGTAACTCAGGGAGTATACAGTAGGTCACCCCTTTTCGATGGCAATAATTTTATAATTAATACCGTCGATGAAGTACTCAAATTAGTTGCCCCACAAACACCAGGTTTGTGGTTGAACATTCAGGTAAATGGATTGTATAATCCACTTTCATAATTTAGTCTCCTTGTTTGTTCGAAAACTAACTCTTACTTTTTCTGATATTTTACAGCACGATGCGTTCTACTCGCAACACAATTTGAGCATGAGAAGCTTTGTACTTGCAGTTTCTAGAAGACTGCATGTCAGTTATATTTCATCACCTGAGGCTGGTTTTCTGAGAAGTATTACAACACGCTTCAACCCAAAAACAACGAAACTTGTCTTTAGGTTTCTCAATCAGGAAGACACTGATCCATCAACCAATCAGACTTATGGTTCATTGTTAAAAAATCTTACGTTTATCAAGACGTTTGCTTCTGGAATTCTTGTTCCCAAGGGATACATATGGCCTGTAGATGCTAGTCTTTATCTACAACCACATACCTCTTTGGTCTCAGACGCGCATAAAGCGGGGCTGGAAGTATTTGCAGCAGATTTTTCAAATGATATTGTTATTAGCTATAATTACAGTTTCGATCCTCTTGCCGAATACCTCCAATTCATTGATAACGGCGAGTTCACCGTTGATGGTGTGCTGACTGATTTTCCTTTAACTCCATCCGAAGCAATAGGTAAGTTATTTACTTATCTTCCTCCATTTTGTTAATGACTTGCCGCAAATAGAATGCATTTGATTTGATAAAAATCTTATTCACTAAGATCATGATTGGATGGAAAAGTTTCAATGGGAAGGAAAAATATACGTTTATATGCCAACATTTTAATTATTTGAGTAAGGAGTAAAATAAGATAAGATATTATCACATATAGACTTCTAGTTCCAATCATTGCTTATTTACTTTTTTAAACATTTTTATGCTATTATATATTTTAAATGGAAAATTTTCCCATGATCCCATCCCCTAGAAATTTCCCCATACAAATATATTCATTGAATAATCTCTTCAGAGTAAAGATTTATCAATTGAATTGGCCTGCTAAATGATACATAATCCTGTGCTTCAAGTTGGTATAACTAAAAACTAGTTTAACTTTACAATCTTGGTAAGGAGGTACTTGTTCTTGCCATGCGGGTGCTCCTACAAACTATACAATCATTGTTCAATAATAGGACACTGATGGAATTATGTTGACCTTATCTGATTTCTTGTCCTAATGCTGATGGTGCACGCACAAAATTTACTAGAAATAGAATATCTTTTTCAAACACCCACGACCTTCTGCATTCTTGCTTCCATCTAAGATTAGGCTCCTTCTCTAGACATGTAGGGGATCTAGTTATATACCCTTTCATATAAGAAATTATCGTAAAAATTTCATTTCAATTTTCAATTTCCTTACTATATCAAAGAAAATAAAGATTTCTGTCCTCTTGGTTTTTCATGCCTATTAACTATCCATACTGTCATTTTCTTCATCAATTTTAAAGTCCTTTTACATCCTCTAAACATACGACAAAGGTGTGCAATTGATATTAATTTCTTGTTATCTTACGTACTTAAAAATTATAACCTCAGAATATATATGTATGCTTGTGTGTACTATTCTTTAGTCTCTATTTAAGAAGGTGTTGAGTTTGTCTTCTCATTTTGCAGATTGCTTTGCTCACATAGGCAACAATTCTACAAGAAGAGGTACATTTTGTCTTGATCTTGAATATGTATTCTCACCTTGTTGATCAATAATTTATAGGCGTTTCTTTGCACAATTTCCATCATTTTGTGGCCGCATAGTGTTCAATGTTCATTGTTGTTGACCTGTTGCTCTCACTTCTTATATTTTCAGATAAAACCTTGATTATCTCAAAGTATGGAGCAAGTGGAGATTATCCAGCTTGTACCGACTTAGCATATAACCAGGCCATAAAAGATGGTGTGGATGTTCTTGACTGTCCTGTTCAATTGTCAAAGGACGGAATACCATTTTGCTTAAAATCAATTGATCTTCTAGAGAGTACCACAGTTGCTCAAACTAGCTTCAGCGATTTAGCAATGAGTGTCCCTGAGATCAAATCTGGCCGTGGCATATTTTCGTTCAACTTGACGTGGAGCAATATAAAAGGACTGACCCGTAAGTCAAAGAAAGTTCTATAGTTTTTTTTCCCTTCCAGCAGTTAAATATTATTCAGACTTTCCATATTTGCATGGTGGTAACCCAGACTCTTCTAAGTCTAATTGACTGATACTTCAATAAGCCATAATCTCAGAATCAGATAGAGATACACACATTAAAAATTTGTGTTTTAGGAAAAATTTAGCTTAGAACTTCACCTTGTAGGATAATCAAAGATTCACGGGTTGTTTTCCATTGAAAAAATTTCGCTTTTGATGTTTTGCACTTATATTAATTTGCATTGTTTTGAAGAAAGAATATGTTTTAATTTTTATAAAAGAACAATTGACATGTTTTTCTGTTCCATATTTTCCCTGCAGCCTCAATATTGGCCCCTTTCTCAAAGTACACATTGTTCAGGAATCCAAAAGCTAAGAACCTTGGGACATTTTTAACATTATCAGATTTCTTGTCGTTAACAAAAAATCAGACTTCTCTATCAGGCGTCTTGATCATTGTTGAGGTGTGTTCTATCATGCCTATTATTCCTGTATATAATTCATTCTTTCAGCTGTTATTCAAACTCACAATGTTTATAAGATTAGTGCAAATTTAATGGTTTAGGGCCATTTACTCCATAGTTGGTATGACTGATTATCTGGTTTCACCTTGTTGCTTTGAAAGGCCTGCACCCTGCATGATCCAGAAAATAAGAATAGGAGATATTAAGTCTATCGTGTATTGTTTTTGCATTGTTATGACACTTGTGAGTATAATAAAAAGGGCAAATGACAGACTGACTTGCCAAAAGTGACATTCCTGTGAATTTCCGTTCTAGTATTTCTTCACGAACTCTGCCCGCTGAGTTACTTCAACCAAAGAAAAACAAATTGGTTTCTATTTGGGCATTGGAGAGATTTATAACGATTGCATATTCTAAGCCTATAAACTTTTTGTTTCAAATTTATTTTCTTTATTTTTTTATTGAATAACATCATGTTGTGTTTTTCTGTTATCAGAATGCAGCCTATCTTGCAGAAAAGCAGGGATTAAGTGTGACCAATGCTGTCATTGATGCTTTAAGGAAAGCAGGTTATGATAAACCAGGGAGCCAAAAAGTTTATATCCAATCCACTAATAGCTCTGTACTACTGAAGTTCAAGGAGAAAACCAAATACGAGCTTGTCTACCAGATTGACGAGAGTGTCGGTGATGCTACCAATGCAGCTGCTGAGGATATAAAAACATTTGCTAGTTCTGTGGTTATCAATAAAAATTCAGTATATCCTCAGAATGCCGGCTATGTAACCACCAAAACAAACATTGTGGAAAAGCTACGAGCTTCTAACCTCTTAGTTTTCGTAGAAACATTCAGCAATGAGTTTGTATCTCAGGCGTTTGATTTCTTCTCAGATTCAACTGTGGAGATCAACTCGTTTATTCAGGGTGCAGCAATTAACGGTGTCATTACAGACTTTCCTAAAACTGCTCATAGATACTCAAGTAAGTGCTAGAAAATTATACTTTACCATTGATAGGAGTTTAATTGGGCCTGATACTATTGAGGGTGATGTGCTGGTGGGCTTTAAAAATAAGAAGCCCAAAGTGTGGAGGGTTTACACTGGGAAAAAGAAGAAAAACAGTATGAGAAACGTGAGTGGTGAGCTCGCAGATAGTAGTAGATTCTCCTAATTAAAAGGTGTGTGAGAGGAAGGAGTAGGTAGGATTGAGTTTGTTAAACTTGATATGGTTAGGCAGTAAGGATTTTCACTGAGGAGCTTTGGTCTGGGTCCATTTCTTCGTCATTTAATAATATAAATTCATCCATTTCACTAATTAACTTTGTTTTACTTTACAATTGTTATCTCTGCTCTATCAACCATCAAGTCTGTTATCTCTCAATTATCGACATGATAACTGTTCTCTATTCTTTTGCAGGAAACAAATGCCTAAACTTGGGTAACAACACACCTCCCTACATGCAACCTGTTGAAGCAGGTAGTCTTTTTGGAGTCATTAGCAAGACGTCATTGCCTCCAGCTATGGCTCCACTCCCACCCTTGACTAAAGATGAAGTGGTAGAGCCACCTCTGCCTCCTGTTGCTAAAATAGCTCCAGCTGCTAGCCCTGCTGCCGGAACCAAGTCTCCACCCGGAAATGCACAGCCTAAGGTTTCTGCTTGCTTCTTCTTGTCCAGTCTTGCTGTGTTTGTAGCTTCTATTCTTCTGCTTTGAGTGAAATCATCTCTTCACTTCCTGCCAATAAAGCTAAACCAAAAAGAAGAAAAAAGAAAGAAAAAGGAGAAGGTCTCTTTGCTGGTTTCAACCATCTATTTCCTCATGATCTCTGCTAGGATAGTGGCATGACACTTTTGGCTTCACACTGCATGAATAATCCACAATTTTATTTATTTTTAACTTAGGAGCAAATTCTTTTCATTGTAGCTATGCATGTTCATTCTAAGTTTCTCCAATTGCTTCTTGGGTTTGTACTATTAGTAGAAAATCCTTAGTGGTGTATATCTACGGACTACAAATTCATCTTAGATGTTTATCTTGTATCATATATTTATAATTGTATTTGTTGGTGTGCATTTGGCATTAGATAAACAAGTTGAGGTTCAGATGAAACTTTTTTGAGAACATGCAGAGCATGTAGATTTTGTTTTGATCGAGTCCACGGGAAAATCAACAGAAATTATAATAACATAGATTGAATTTGAAAAGTTTATCTAAACCCTCCCATGCCAGCTTTTTAGTTCCTCCATTTGAAAATAAAATAAAAATTGTATTATGAAGAAAAATATATTCTCCCATTCAAGTTTAGAGATTAGTCATATATATTTTTCTATTTTCCTCTCTTACTTTTATACATAGAAGATCTAATCCCAAAAATTTTCCTCTCTTCTTTTAATCTAAAGTACTCTCCTGACTCCTCTCCTCCCCTCTAAACTTTCTAACTGACCCTAGGGTTGCAACATACAAGGTCACCTCATTAATAACAAATTGTAACATTTGAAGAAATTGCAGCTGAAATAAGGTGTCTCATTAATTTAAAATCAAATTCAAAGGAACCTATGGATTATATTAGTGCTAGATAGGAAATATCTTCCTACATGTGACTCAAATATTTTGTTCTCGCGATTAAATTAATGTTTGTTTTTGTAGTGTGTAATTTGCACTATTTTTAAGCGAGAATATCGATAATTATATTCTATATGTATGTACATTTTCTATAAAAAGTATGATTATATATTGAAAACATTTTCTATTTTTTTGATTTTAAAATTTATTTTAATTTTACTTGTTATCAAAGAGATAATAATCACTTGAAGAATTCACCCAAAAAAACTCTTAAAGTGAACAGTTTTTGCATTTTATTTTACACAATGAAAAAACGTCAAAATAATTGTTATTTTTTATTTTATAAAATGCATCATCTCTAACCTGCATTTCATCTTTTCTCTGCTTTAGTAGTCTCACTCTTCTATCTTTTTATTCAACAACTTATAAAATAAACGCATATTTTAAAAAAGGAATTACAAAGTATGCTATGCGATTTTGATTTTTTTCTTGACTTTCTGTCTCATTCAAATTGAAGAGGAATGCTAGCAACACACCTTCTAACACACACTTTTCAACATACTCTCTTTGATTGGTTAAAATTCATATGGGTTCCACCAAATCATGTGGGTCCCATATAAATTTGGTGGGTCCCATATGAATATTAACCAATCAAAGAGAGTGTGTTGAAAAATGTGTGTTAGAAGGTGTGTTGTTAACATTTCTCTAAATTGAATGTAACTTTATACAATGTGTCAATTTTTTGTGTGTAAATATAAGCAACCTCTTAATTTAAACCAAGAACCTAGAAAGAAAAAAAGATCGGGTTAATAATAATAAGTAATAAAACGTGATTCAAGTGTAACAATGTGTACATATCTCCCAAGACCCAAACACTAATACTGGCTATGTATCATGGGGTATATGTTTGGATGAGCGGTATATTTCACATAATTACGATGACACTGTTATTCTATGTATATTTTGAACTGAAGTTGAGATTAACAAAATCACATATATTGTAATTTGGTCAAAGCTGCATTTTGGAATTTCAATAAATTATTACCACGCTCATCTAACTATATACTTTATTGAAGCTGTAAAGTGTAGTTTTTGTCAACAATATATTCACATATTTTGTTATTTGGGATGAAACTGATCTGCGCAATGAGTTTATGAATACAACCCTTTAATTTGCATAATACATACTGTATAGTAAGATGTAAAATTTGATGTAACCAAGAGTTGTGTGTCAAAGCGTGTAGACTATGGTCTATGGAATTATATATATGACGAAAGATACACGCATTTCTAACATTTTTTTTATACCTGGTTAGTTAGTTACCTTGGATGGAAGGATGATTGAAGGTGATTGGGATTTTCATTAGTGTTTTGTTTTGTTGTCTTGATATTATCCAAATTATTCTTTTCTTTGCCTTAAAAAAAAACAATATATACTTTTTTTATAGAACATCTCAATTACCCTTTTTATTTTCATTTGTATTCATTATTAATCAAAATGTAAAGTGTAATATTATGATTTAGGAATGATATATGGTAAGTTGGTCCTAGTTTTTTTTTTTTAATGAGAGAAGCTTCATATTCTCTCTAATCTCTCTTCTATTTCATCCAAATGATTAAGACCATAAAAGTTGTTGTTGTTACGGTCGGCTGTAATGTAAACCTAAGGCCGTAACAACTTATGATCTTCAATTTTGTTGTTTTTTATTGAGCAATTGGATGATCATGTATAAATAACATTCATAAGACATGTAATCATAAAATAATGCATAAGTTCAGTAGTGGCTAGGCTATAAAATGACAAAAAAAAATGCTACATTACATATCCGTTATTTTTAAACAGCTCAATAATAACAATACAACTCATAACTCGTTTATCTCTTCCTCCTATAAATTTGGATCATGACTATTCCATGTGGCTTGTAAAAAATGACTCCTCTTTGTTTTCAACTTCAATTCCATTTAAATTTCAGGAACTTCTATCCAAATTTGTCTCCTCCATTCCATTCCTATAATCACGATTCACACCTCTTTCTCTACCATAATGTCTTCCTTCATTCTTGAGCCTCTCATAACAATTCATATCATATTAATTAATACTAGTATTTATACCAATTGTATGGGCATACTATCCTCAACCACATCACATATGCCTCAATCAAATTTTCGACATTAATCTCTTAATTATTAGAAATTTTAGGACTCTCACCATTTTTATAATTCTTTGCTCCATTAACTTCTTCCTTGACTACCAACTCTTCGTCTTCCTATGTCATCTTCTTCAAAACTTAAAATTGCATTTCCATCTTTCTTGTTTAACACTACTCGCATTGGCCAAAAAATATCTTCAACAATCTTGATTGAAAATTTTTTGCCATCAATCTTCACATTACTCACACCATTCACCAAACTATTGATTTTTGTCCATACTAAAATTCTAGCAACATCCATTGTCTTCTTCAGAGTACCTTCGTGTGCACTATGTATGTTCTAATACTTACTTATGTACAAGGCCCAAGACCACTAACAACTACACAACCTTCTTCTCATCGCGTGGATGCCAAATGCATTGATTGTCCTCTGACCGTTTGTTCCCATCCATCCATTCGCCACTAGATCAATATCCTTAATAGTTCAATATCCTTTATTTTTTTTGGCCGTGTTTGATAAACATTCGAAAGATATTCCTCCAACGTTTTGAGTTATACGAACAACTCCATGGATATCTGCTCTAACGATCATAACTATTGATGAGTAGTTTATAAATCTCTAGAGTGGATATTCAATCTATTGCTGGTAGGAATATCAGTCCTCCCTTAACCTTTTTTTTCCGGTATACATGAATAAAACTAAGTTCATACCTTTTGTGGCCGTTCTAAATGTTACTACTATCTGATGTGTATGACCGTCTCAAAAACAATCTTGATTTGCACACCTACTCCATTGCCCTTAGAAGAATTGAGTTGGTGTATAAATCAATGTTGTCTTTGAGAAAATCATAGACATCAGAAATAGTAAGCATTGAGAACGACCGTAGAAGACTTAAACTTAGTTTTGCTTAGGTATACTGAAATAAGGTTAATTGATGATTGATATTTCACCCAACAATAGATTGTGTCTCAACTCTTGAAATACATAAAATGCTCATCAACGGTTATACTTGTTAGAGGAGTTATCCATGAGCTGTTTGTATAAATCAAAATGATGGAGGACTCATTCATATGTGTATCAAACACAAAAAACTAAATTTGGCAATAGAAGGATGAGCTTGTGATGGTATATTCGGAGTGATGAAAAAGGAAATTTTTTTTCCATAATAACTATTGTATTTGTAAGTTTTCCTCCTTCATTTTTTTAATGTCACACTTTAACATCTCTTGATATTTCTGGTTACAATATAATATTTTTCCCCTGTTAATTATCCAAAGTTACATTGTTAATTGAAAATGTGAAGAATGGCCTGCCCCTTTTATCATAAGTTTGTGCAACACACCTTACAACTACCCTACTACCATAGTCGCAAAAAAGTTTGATGGAAGAAGAATAATACCCATGCATTTGTGACGAATGAGTATATGGTTGTGTTGGGACGAATTTGTACCACCAACCATCATTATCAAAATCGATTGAATGCAACGAGGAGAAAATGATTTAGGCAAGAAGATGAATAAGGATTTGGAATTTCAAAGTGAAGAATAAGATTTTGGTTTGAGAATTTAGGTATTTAAAATCAACTGATAAAATGTCAAAATATCCCTGATGTCACATTACCTACTACTTGTCTCTAAGAAAAAATGACAGCTCAAATTTTTTTAATACTTAACACCCACTAGAATGGCTAACAAAATTTGTAGTCGGGGTCTTTTTTTTTTCCTTTTATCTTGAGTCAGAAACTAACATGACAACAACGTGCACATCAAGAAATCAAAATGACTATTTACCCTTAAAAAAAACATTTATGAATTAAAAATATTTTTTATTATCCAAAATAAGCTGAAGATATGCATTTAAAACAAGAATGTAAAATTACACAATTTGTCAGTTAACTTAATTTCAGTTAACATTTTCATCTTTTATCTTTATTTTTTCTGGATTTAATCTTTTATGTTCTAAAATGTCAACATTATTATCTTGTTTTATAAAAAGTAAACTCATAAAAAAAACTTATAAATTTTTTATCTAACTCATTATCAAACTAAAATATTCCGCATAAGGAACTCATATTTCATTGAAAGAATCCTATACAAAATGATACAATATCAATATTTTATAACATAAATAATAGAATAAAAAAAAAAGACAAAAGTGTAAGCTGATAATGACATAAATGATTAAATTGAGAATAAAAAACAAAAAACGAAAGTGCCTCGTCAAATTAAAATTAAGTAAAAAGACAAATCATATGATTTTGTCAAATAAGAATTTGACAAAGAAAAATGTATATAAAATAAAAATATGTATAATCACATCATGATTCATGAGTGCGTTATGATGACGTATCTTCATAAATAAATAAAGACAACCTTGATCTGAAGCAAACTCTTGGTAGCTACCCATCCACACACACTTACGTTTTTCTTTGGGTTTGACATTCCTATCTCCCACCATATACCCCACCTTGACCTTCCTATATATATACACATACTTTATCCCTTACATTTTCATCAATATACAACATTTAGTTTCACTTTCATAATAAAATGACAGAAAATCTCAAAGAACCTCGTCTTGTAACAAGAAAGTTCTTAGCCAAACCTCAACGAGAAGGTGTTGGTGCTGTTGTTAGAAGAAGCATAGGAAGGTGATTAATTCAACACAATATGTCTTATTATGTTTTACAAAACGTGATATTTTTGTTTTTTTGTTTACAAAACTTCACTTAATGTTTTCATACTTCTTATATATACTAGGAGTGTGTCACGTAAATGAAAATAAATTAATTTAAAAATCTTGTATAGTTTTTGTTTAATCATGAACATTAAGGCAAGGTGTTAAATTTACATATTAATTCGTTTTCTTCTTCATCATCTGGGTTTTTTTAGATTTGAGCTCAAGTACTTTGATCCTTTCCTTGTCTTGGATGAATTCTCAGGTGAGAAACTCTGTTTTTTGCTCTGTTTTTTAAGTTCAAGATGAGAGTCACAATCTTGTTTTGTTTTCTAAAAATGTGAAATATTGCAGTTGCTGCTCCTTCTGGATTTCCTGATCATCCCCATAGAGGTTTGGAATGTTTGATTTTCTGTGTTATTTATACTTGTTCAACATCAATCTCCTCTTAATTATGAGTTTCTAATTCATTGTTATGTTTTTTCACTTTTTTTATCACAGGTTTTGAGACTGTTACATATATGTTACAGGTACATTTTGGGTTATTTCTTTTTAGTTATTTATAAAATCAAAGATATAGAATATAATATAGTGGCCATTATAGGGGGAATAAATTAATAGTATTACAAAAAGAAACTATAGTAAACTAAACATTTGGTTTTTGTTTTAATTTTTTTATTCTATGTTAGCTCAAAGTTTGTTAGTTGAGCTAAATATTCAACTCAATATGGTATTAATTAATTTGTGTGCTAGTGGTATGTCACATATATCATGTCTTGTTTATTTTTCTAGAAGGCCAACTACTAGCTTGAGCGGACTTCAAGTTTTTTGCATGCAAAAGTTTTTTATTCTATGTTACACATGCTTGTGCTAACTTCATCTTAGTGTATTTGTTTGTGAAATTTAGGGTGCTTTAACACATGAAGATTTTGAAGGACACAAGGGAACAATTGAAGCTGGTGACTTGCAGTGGATGACTGCTGGTAGAGGGATAGTGCACTCAGAAATGCCTGCTTCTCAAGGAATTCAAAAGGGTCTGCAGCTATGGATCAACCTTGCTTCCCAACATAAAATGTAAGTCAACAATACATACATAATTAAAGTCTTGGTATCACGTAAAACTCCGATTGAATGCATGTATGTCGATCCTAAATTTTTTGGTGTCCCAAGCAAATTAATAAAGTTGTGCTTTTTAACTATTTAAATTTCTTCTTACGTTTTTTGTTAGAAAAGATTCATTCATAATCAAAATTCTTTAAAAATATATTTTCAATAAAATTATTCAACACGAGTTAAAAAGAAGTATAATATATTTATATAATACTAACTACTAAGAAACAATAATCATTTTAGCGTCGTTAAAAAAAAAACGGTGTTCTGAACATAACAATATTACTTTAATCTTATTTCTTAGTATACAAACATTGAAATAAAGGTAACCAATGGGAAATTCTTTTTTGATGAAAAATCCACAAACTCAAATCAGAACCTTACTGAGTATTGGTCCCATGACTAGATGATGACGTGCTTTTTGCGTCACTGAAGAATAAAGATCATCAATTTTTCTTTTTTATTTGGATCTTTTCGGATAATGCTCTCCATCTAATGTCAATGAGACAAAAATGATATTCTACTCTTTACAAAGCAAAAGTCAAATACATTTTAAAACATTATAATTGATATATTCATCTCTCAATTTCACACGTGACTTTATTTCATGATTCTTGAAGTACTTTTGAATAGAGCACTAAAATATTAAAAAAAAAAGGGTCTAAAATGGCCAGCATAAGGAACGTGCCTGTGGTGATGATGAAATGGGCTTCTAGTTGAAAATCGTGTCCTTTTTCTTCATGGAAGTACTTGTTATTCCCTTTTTCAGCAGTGTGTCCATATTGGAAATATTTGTCATCCTCTTTAGGAAATTAATAACAATTATCTACCTTGAAGTTTAAGCTAAATTATAATGTTGTGTTATGTTAGGATTGAACCAAGGTATCAAGAAATTTTAAGCAAGGACATAGTAGAAGCTACAAAAGATGGTATCAAGGTTAGAGTTATTGCAGGGGAAGCTCTTGGAATAAAGTCACCAATTTACACAAGGACACCAACAATGTATTTGGACTTCACTCTTAAACCTGGAGCACACTTACAACAACTTGTACCTAAATCTTGGAATGCTTTTGTGTACATATTGGAAGGAGAGGGTATTTTCGGAAACAAAAAATCTCATCCTACAACCTCTCACCATATTCTCCTTCTAGGGTTTGGGGATGGTCTAGAGGCATGGAATAAATCTTCCAAGGTACTTAGATTCATTTTGGTTGGAGGTGAACCATTAGGTGAACCAGTGGTACAATTTGGACCGTTTGTGATGAATACTCAAGAAGAGATTGACCAAACTGTTGATGATTTTGAAAATTATACCAATGGTTTTGAGAAAGCAAAACATTGGAGTTCTAGTGCAGTTGGTTTAGATTTTTGACATCATTTATTGTCACATTTGTATGGTGGATTTGCAGGAAAAAAAGGCAAGGGAGAAATAAATATCCCCACTCCTTGTAATTTTTTATGAAAAACGCAATCTATGAATAGTATTTTATTATTATTTTTTTTGGTACAAAGTATTTTACTACTCCCTCCGTCCCTGCTTTTTTCACATTTCTTAAGAAAAGTTGTTAGTGTAATTAATGTTCTATTTTGTGTGTTAATATTACCAAATTGTCCTTTGTTTGTATATGTATAATTTGACATTACATATTTCAAGACAAGTTAGTAGTATTAATTAGGGGTATGTTTAGGAAAAAAAATAATAAATGCATCTAGTAAATTGAAAATGAATTTACATTTAGGGAAAAAAATAAAATCAAATGGATGCTTAGATATAGGAACGGAGGGAGCTACAATTTTTGGTTTTTTTCCTTTCTTCCTCTCTCTCTTCTCTCCTTCTCAAACGGTAGCCTTCACCCCTTCTTCTTTTCAGAGGGGTGATTTATGGTCTATTTTGACCCAAAAATCACCCCTCCAGATTGTTTTTCTTTCTATCCTAATTAAATAAGCGATTTCACAGTTTTCTTTCGTTTGTTTTTGTGATTCCGTCGTCTCTGAACGACTCTGTTTGTTTTGATTTCCCGTCTTTGTGCGGTGTGTTTTTGATTTCCCGTCTTAGTGCGGTGTTTATTTGATTCAGGTTGAAAGATTAGCTTTGAGCAAGTGCAGATCCGATCAATGACAATGACTTTGGCGTCGTCAACGTTGCAGATTCGGAGACATGAGTATTTCGGTGACATGAATATAGTCATATTTGTAGGCATATGTACTTTGCCGTTTTATGTTGTTAACATGGATGTTGTGAGTTTGTTCACAGATTCATCCTTTTTGTTTTTAGCGAATTTGGATTTGTATTGTATCGATGTACTCTATCAATTTAAATGAATGAATATTTTTTATTTTTTTTTATCAAAAAAAATATAGGGACGGAGGGAGTATATAACAGGTGGATAGACTAACTTATTATTACAAATAAATATCCCCATTTTGAGCCACTCTTTTTAGAGACATAGAACACATCAAAATCACACTCTCCCCTTTTTACAAGATCTTCTAACAAAAAATCATGGGTATTAAAAAAGGTAATTGGAGCAATAATTTTGTTAAAAATGTGTGAGTTTTATTAAATTATAGCATTTGCATATACAATTTTAACTTTTCACATTTTAAGATAAATTTGTAGCTTTTTTTTAAAGATAAATTTGAAGTATTAATAGAGGATTTATTTGAAAAAAGAATAATAAATGTATCTAAATATTTGTAAAGGGTTTTATATTTAGAAGCACAATTTTATATATTTTTTTGTAAAGGATCCTATGATTAGGAGACATAGGCTGTATTTAAATGAAGGGGAAAACAACAAAATCACATTATGCAGCTTATATATTGACAACGGGTAGCACTTAGATAACATTGTGGTTGGTGACATTGTGACATTTGTCAACCACAATGTCAGTCAAGTATTATCCATTGACGACCACACCAATTATCTTTTGGTGCGATCATATCTTATCTTATTAAAAACAAAAAAATCCAAAACGAGCACCAAATTATTTGTCAACAACGAGTCAACATGCCACGTAGATTTGTACCCGACTTTGCTAATACAATGAGCCAAAGGATCGGTCAAAATTTTAACTTTGTTCTCACCACCAACACAAAAAAGCATGTTATCCTTTCCTTGTCTTGGATTAGCCTTTGCTTAGTTTTTGTTGTTTTTTATACTAAGAATGTGAAATATCACAGTTGCTGCTTCTTCTGGATTTCCTGATCATCCACATAGAGGTTTGTCGTGTTGGATTTTATGACTTTCTAATTTATTGCCATGTTTTGTCACTTTTTTTAAGCAATTTATATTTAGGCACAAACTCAAATCAAATTTATTTAGACGCAGACACACAAATATAACAAGTTAAAAAGAGAAATTTAACTACATTCTTTAAATATATTATGCTTTGATTTTTTCATTTGTGAGTGTATTCAAATAAAATTAATTTAGTATTATGTCCAAGTAAAAATTTCTCACTTTTTTAATCATATGTTATGATCAAATACAGATAGTATTTAATGTTATAACTTGTAATACCGATATAATATTGACATATGTGATTAAATTCATTTAATTGAATTTTTAAATTATTACAGGTGTTTACTTGTTATTGTGATACCGGTGTGGTGTATATGTGATTCAAAGGTCATCATTCTCATTTCTAATGTAGCCATGTTTTAAATAGTTTTTCTTAGTATGAAAATATTCGAATTAAAGTAACTAAGGTTTAATTCTTTTTTGGAGAAAAATACTCAAAAGTCAAATCAGAACGTTAATGAAAATTGGCCGCATGATTAGATGATGACATGCTTTCTACGTCACTAAAGATCATATTATTATTTGTTTCGAGGATCTTTTGGGATAATGCTCTCCAGGGTAATATCATTGAGACAAAAAGGAAATTATACTCTTTACAAAGAAAAAGACAAATACATTTTAGAATATTTTGAGTTCATATATTCCTCCCTCACTTTCACATGTGACTTTATTTCATGATTTACCATATCCTAGAAGTGCTTTTTAAATAGAGCACCAAAAGATTCAAAAGGGTTTGAAATGGGCAGCATAAAGAATGTGCCGGTGGTGATGATGAAAATTTTATCCTATTTAGAGTCTGATACATTATAAATAGATTTAACTTTTTGAAAAGTGTCTTGTTGGAAGTACTTGTTGTCCATTTTTTTTGTTGCTGTATGCATAAAATACTTGTTACCCTTTAGGAAATTAATAAAAAATATCTACCTGGAAGTTTAAGTCAAATTGGTAAATTATTTTCTTAATTATGAAGCTAAATTGTAATGTTGTGTTATGTTAGGATTTAACCAAGATATCAAGAAATTTTAAGCAAGGACATAGTAGAAGCTATGAAAGATGGTATCATGGTTAGAGTTATTGCAGGGTAAGCTCCTGGAATAAAGTCACCGATTAATGTATTTGGACTTTACCCTTAAATGGGGCACACATGCAACAACTTGTAACTAAATCTTGGAATGCTTTTGTGTACATCTTGGAAGAAGAGCACATTTTGGGAAACAAAAACAATTTCATCCCACCATATTCTCCTTCTAAGGCCTGGAGACGGTTTAGAGGCATGGAATAAATCTTCTAAGATTCTTAGATTCATTTTGGCATGGAATAAATTATTTTCTTTTGGGATATTATTTCTGCAGATGTTATATTGGTTGTGCAAGAATTTTTTTTATCCGGAAAGCTGTTGAATAACATCAATTCCAACATATTGGTGTTAATCCCTAAAAAGCCAGGTGATGATGCTTTGCAAAATTTTCGTCCGATTGCTTTAGCTAATTTTCTTTTGGGATATTACACTCTTAATTCAGGAAAAAATAATCAAGAGATTGATCAAACTATTAATGATTTTGAGAACTATTCCAATGAATTTGAGAAAGCATGACATTGGAGGTCTGAAAGTGCAGTTGGTCTAGATTTTTTTATTTCATTTAATGTCACATTTGTATGGTGGAATTTGGAAGAAAAAAATAAGGCAAGGGAAAAATAAATATCCCCACTCCTTGTAAACATAGTAATAATTTCTCTTTTAATCCTAAGAATAACCCATACTTCAAAAGTGTAAAAAAACATTTTTAATGCAAAACTTTTTTTTTTTTACATTAACTAGTATTCCAAGGACACTAGTTAACATGCTTTTTTTTTTCATTATAAACTCAAACCCGGCATAAGCCGTTTCAAACGAAGGTTTACCCTGTCCTTGTGAGCATAACTCAGTTGATATAGACAATAGATAATATATTTAAGGTCCGGGGTTCAAACCCCGACCACCACAAAAAAAAGAAGGTTCACCCTCTTTCTTCATATGTACGGTCCACTTACTTTAAACCAAATGCATAAGGAACCTATATATCTATCACTTTCATCATGCGATGTTGGTTGTTTTCTTAGAAGTATTTTATTCAGGGAAATGTTAACGAGTGTCTCAGGACACTCTTTAAGACCTTTAAGTGGTAACTTTTTTTTGAAAATTTGTGTAATCAATACATTGAAAATTGTAATAGTTGACTTTTTTATAAATACTTTCTTCTTTTAGAATCCTTAAAGAGTATCCCAAGAACACTCGTTAATAAGACCCGTTTGTTTATACAGATGTTAATCCCCATAGGCCATAACCAACTTAAAAATTTATCACGCCTGCCTTAGATAAATTTCAAAGGTCATATCAATTACCTTTGTCACAGTGAACAAACAAAAATACATAATTTTTAGAATCATAATTCAGTTTGGAGTCTCATCAAATATTCTTCATATGTATGTTTTCATTTTCTATTTTGAAATATATGGATTGTTTGTGCATAAATCAACTACATAGTTTCACTTTAAGGTTGACAATAATGAAAAATCTTTTGAGAGCCACATAATTTCAACTTTATGTCTAACAATTTTTTCGGGTTTCAACTTAAGAATAGTTACTGGATATTTTAAATATATATTTGTTTATTGAAGTTTTATTAATCATAAGAAATAAAAAGAAAATTAACTTGAAATCTTGTGGAGGGATTAAGGGTGCTTTTGTTTTGGAACTTTTTAGAATTTTTTTATTAAAAAAACCACTTTTATCATTTTTAAGTGTTTGTTTAAGGGTGTGTTTGTTTTAACTTGCAAAATATGTTATATTAATTAAAGGTTAACATTTGTTTATAAAACAAAAATTAATATATTATTTTATAATAGTTAATTTTTTTGACCAGGCTTATGTTAAAGTTTGGTATTTTCTTTTAAAATAGTTATTCATTTTTTTTACTCCCTCAAAAATAAAATTTAAAATTTAAATTTTTTGACTAAAGTTAAAGTTTAGGGTTTTCTTTTAAAGAAAGTGAGAATATATTTTTTAAAAGATAAGTTGAAATTGAAAATTTATAAAAAAATCCATTCTCTAAATTTTTTTAACCAGAAAATAGTAGCTAGCAACAGTGGCGGAGCCAGGAAAAAAAGTTAGGGTGGGCCACTAAAATTAATCGTTGAAAAATTGTTTAAAGCCTCGCAAAATAGACCTATAATTGAATTATTTAAATTTTTCGGATGGGCCACAACACCACTTTGCGGGAATTTGGATCAACCGAAACCTAAAATCGACATAAAATTGTATAAAATCTCGCAAAATAGACCTATAATTGAATTATTTAAATTTTTGGGTGGGCCATTACACCACTTTGCAGGAATTTGAATTAACCGAAACCTAAAATCGACACAAAATTGTATAAAATTTCGCAAAATAGACCTATAATCGTTGATTTTTTAATTTTTCTGGGTGGGTCATGGCCCACCCCAACCTATGAGGGGGACCAAACCAAAACATCCTTGATAGAAAATAAACCTAAAATTAGACAAGCCTAATCTGTTTTTTTCTTTCACAAAAGGAGATCTAATGCAATCAGGGACCTCTAACCAAACAGTGCAATTGTAACATTATAGCCTACCCTAGCTAAAGTATCTGCACATTCATTTCCTTTCTTATATATATGAGTAGCCAGAAAGTTCAAACTTCTAGATAATTGTAAACAGTTCATCCATCTATTTCTTGGCTTCCAAACAACTAAGGAGGGATTCTTGAAAGCCTTTATCACTAGTTAAGAGTCCCCTTCTAGCCAAATTTCTTCCAATGATAAGTATCGACATGCTCAATTTCTCTCATTGCACCTGACAATTCAGCATGCAAAATGGGACCTCTAACCATTTTTCAATATAAAAATGATGGTCAATTTAAAAACATATATAATATAGCATAGATCAATATCATTGTAAAAAAAAAAAAAAACATCAAAATGATCA
>Ga0228710_1004613_pt1 | contig 21700 bp, 23 predicted proteins | sample MedpolnodulmetaG_FD_177995 | JGI IMG/M metagenome (GOLD analysis project Ga0228710, IMG submission 177995) | Root nodule microbial communities from Medicago polymorpha collected in Santa Monica, California, United States - pink nodules | ecosystem: Host-associated > Plants > Roots > Nodule...
GGCCGCAACAAAATTATCCAGCCTATCAACACATCGCTGCCATCACACCCACTACCAATACTGCTCAACCACCAAATTATCAACCTCAATTCCCACAATATCCTCAACAACATCCTCATCAACAATACCCTCAACAATATCCCCAACAACCATATCAACAACGTCCACAACAACAACAACCATATCAACAACGTCCACAACAACAACAACCATACCAACAATATCCTTAACAACCATACCAACAATATCCACCACAACCATATCAACAACAACAACCTCGACCACAAAATGCCAGACTACAAATTGACCCGATTCCCATGACATACGCAGAAATACTCCCATGGTTGCTCAGCAAAAATTCTGTTCAAACCAGAGCACCTTCTCCAGTACCAGAGAAACTGCCGGCATGGTATAGACTTGACCAGACTTGTACTTTTCATCAAGGGGGCCGAGGTCACAACATTGAAAATTGCTATGGCATGAAGAATGCAGTCCAGAGGCTGATTGATAATAAGAAAATATTCTTTACAGACTCAGCGCCAAATGTTCAGACCAATCCTTTGCCAAATCATGATGCTGCAATTGTCAACATGGTCGCAGATGTCCAACAGACTCACCTCATTCTCAACATTCAACATATCCAGACACCATTAGTCCCATTACATGCCAAATTAAGTGAAATGAACCTCTTCAAACATGATCATGATGTCTGCAAAGTGTGCCTTCAAGATCCCTGGGGCTGTTAGAAGGTAAGATGATATCCAAGGACTTTTGGACCGAGGAGAGCTTGTCGTTGAAAGAAAATGTGATGATGTGTGTGTTGTAACTCCAGAAGGACCTTTAGAAATATTTTTCGACAGTCGGAAGTCAGTTGCTCCTCCTTTAATGATCTGCGTGCCTGGCCCGATACCTTACTCTATTTTTTTCCTTTGATCCATGTAACTATATGTATTAGTTGTGCATTATATATATTATTTGATAGCCATGCCTTTGTCTGATGAATGAGAACTGTGGAATGAAGAACTGCTTGCATGGGAGTGAATATAAATACATAAACCTAGGAGTCTTGTGGTGCATGGAAAATACAAAATCATTAATTGTAGAGGGAGAATATAAAGATAATAGAGTCTGATGGATGGTAATTATTGACGTATCATTGGTGGGAAATTTCGAATTTGAATATTAAAAACGGGACACCATTTTTAATTAGGTTTAGGGTTGGAATTAGGATTGGAGTGTTAGCAAGGATTAGATATAAAGGATAAACTAGAACTCTGACCCGTCCTGGCGCACGGGTCTTATAGAATGTAGTAACTAACAATGTAACCTAAGTCTGTATTAGACTATAGTAGAATGAGTCATAAGTCATATAACAATAAGTCATAAATCATACAAATAGAAGAACTTTAATTACGTTCAATCATACAAAGTACACGATTTAGGATACATTCCAAGTCATAAATATTACAATAGAAGAACTTTAATTTCATTCCATCATACAAAGTACACAATTTAGGATACATTGCGAAAAACTTCGTGATAAACAACATTAGACGTTACATTAGTGTCTTCACCATCATCATCAAATATCTTTCATCCATTCTAATAATCATCCATTCATTTGAAATTAAAAAAATCACCCCATTATTTAAAAGCAATTGTTTGACCTTCTCATTTAAAAGAAATTAAATGCTCATAAACTCTTATCTTAATCATCATCCATTCATTTGAAATTCAAAAATTCTCTCCTATCATCATTCATAATATCCTTTGACTTTCTCATTTAAAAGCAATTGTGACTGTTAAAACAACATCAATTTTGAATTACGATTTCACTCCCTCCTATTCTTAAATCCTTTTAATGCAAATGAATGTGTGTTTTAATTGTCCATTGAAATATACAAAGTCGATATAAATGTGTACTAATGACATTCAAACCGTTTTTGGATGTTATATAACAAAATAATTAATTAGCATTGGAAATAGACATGCACATTAAGTATCATTATTAGTGATGAATGCCTATGAGGAACACGAAAGGAATGAGCTTAATGAACAGTTGACTTATTTCAAGTACTATACACACACTGTTATTTACTTTAATTTTGATTTTGTTTGTTTTTCTGGAAACTGATGCTTCTAAGTTGCAAAGAAATTGATGGTTCTTATCTTACTATTCTTTTGTTCCCTGTTTTTAAGGTGTTCAACTAATCAAGCTCAAATCTTGTAAGAGTGAGGTTCACTCTGTTTTGTTAAAACTTGAATATGCAATTAACAATTACAGTCCTTTTATGGTGGTGCTTTTGTATTAATATTTTGACGGTGATTTATCATAGTAAGTGCAACAGAGTGTGAAATATATATGTTGAAACATATTTCTCTAGGTATTCGCGAGGAGGTGGTTTGCTATATATAGCACCACTCGTGTTAGAAACAATAGAAAACTGAATGTAATCAACATCGTGAATGTGGTGGATAAAAAATCTCATGAGTGTTTATGAGACTTTATAGCAAACCGATTGTAAAATCAAATAATATCATATTGGACTTCACATTGACTCAATAGTTAATACATTCCTTTTCATGACATTGTAACTTACAAAAAATAGTTGACTCTAATAACTACAAAATGGGAAATATGATTTGCGGCTATAATGGGAGTTAAATAAGCAAAAAATTAGTGTTAGGGGAAACTTCAATTTCATAGTGCAATGTTGATTAGAAAAAACACTTAGACTTTGTTTGCGAGTTGGGTTTTGGAGGGGAGGGGAAGGGAAGGAAAGGCTTATGGAGAGGTAAACCCTTGTTTGTGAGTTTTAAAAAAATAGAGAAAGGTTTTGGGGGGTTTTGAAGGGCTTCATTTGTCCAATTTTAATGTTCTCCCAAATTGGGGGTTTTGGAGGGTTAAACATACAAATTGACAATTTTGTCCTCATAATAATTCAAAATTTCAATTATAATTTACAAGATAAATTACAAAGTATAGCACAATGTATTATTTTAAGAGAAAAAAATGGTAAAATAGTAAAATTATCACATAAGCCCTCCATAACTCCCAAACAAGGGGAAGGCATTCCCTCCTTTCTCCCTTCCCTCCCTCCCCTTCCCCTCCTTTCTCTTATTCTTTTAAATATAAGAGAATTAGTTTTAAATTTTACAAAATGACCATTATTAAGCACATAAAATTAAGATGATCATGAGTTTAATAAAAGGATAATTTAGGGAATTTGTTGTAGTATGATTTTTATATATTGTTAATTGTTAATGTTAATTGTTAATGATATTTTGCAGTTTCGTTTTGTAACTAATCATGTAGTTATCTTTTTTTCCCTAAAAAAAAAATATAATTATCTTTTTTATTGACACTAACAATATAACAAACATAATATAAGTGCTTTTCAAAAAATATAATATAAATGCCTTTATAGCCTTTTAAAAAAAAATATATAAATACTTTTTTTTTTTTGGTAGACAGACAAAAAACCATTATAAACTCACACACACACAAGTGGAGGTACCGGGTTCGAACCTGGTGAGCAAATTATCCCTTAATAGCCCCAACAACATTGTAACAAATTATCCCTTAAATAAAATTGTAACAAATCATTGATTGTTTTTTAAGTAACACCAACAATATCAATCAATATGATTTTATGGACAATATAAAAAGAAAATCAAAAACAACGTTGTCAATCGTGAAACCCTACAAGGTTAAACTTAAAGTAATTATGGTTCGAAAATCCAAGTTCAGATCGAGCTCTAGGGTGGAAGTTAAGATCGAACGCGGCAATGGTTTTTACGGCTCATGGTTTACCGGCACCGTTGTCAGGTGGGTCTCCTCCGACAAACTATTGATCCGTTCCAAAAACTTGAATGTGAACCCAACAGTTGTCAGTCTTCACCACCTCCGACCAGTGCCCCCGGGAGAGCGATTGGGAGTTGAAGATTGGCGACAAGGTGGAGGCCTTCCACAAACAGCGGTGGTGGGAGGGCCACATCAGAGAAGTTTTAGGGAATGAAAGGTTGTTTAGTGTGTGTTCCGCAATATGCTCTTTTTCACAATCTTGAGCACTTGAAAATTAATATAAATCCATGTTTTACACCCAAACCCGAGTTACTCACTTTAATCTCAGCCTCTCACTCTTTGACATTTCTTGATCTTTCTTATCGTCACAGTAAGAATAACGAAAATCCAAAATATCCTATACTTCCAAAATCTCTTCACTTGCCTGCATTAAGAACCTTGCATCTTGAATACTTCTACTTTGCTGCAACTAACAGTCACTGTGCTGACCCCTTTTCAAACTGTCTCGTGTTGAATACCTTGGTGCTCGGTTATTGTTGTTTGATTAAGGACACACAAGTCCTCTGCATATCTAATTATACACTTTCCAATTTGACTTTAACTTGCGTATCATCTTGCCAATTATCACTTTCTACTCCAAATCTTAGTTATTTTACCATCTTGGGCAGTTCTATTTTTAATCAACTCCTGTTCTCCATATGCAATTTTGATTTTCTTCAACAAGTAAGCATGCGCGGCTTGTCATATGATGGCAAAACTTCAATCTTCTTAGGATGGCTGCAAGTGCTTGCCAATGTCAAGATTTTGAAACTTAATAATTCTGTCATTCGAACAATACTACATGTAAGTTACTTTACCATACTTTCACCTCTTTAATTTGTTAGTTTTATCTATCACTGAAAATTAATACATAAGTGTTACAAATGAATTAGGTAAAGAATCCTTAACATAGTTTTGTCTTTGCCTTAAAGTTTTGATACATTCTGATACAATAGTGTGACATTGACTAAAATTACTGCTCACTCATTTATTAATTTCCATGGGCGATCAGGTTAAGCTTCTTGTGTTTTGGTGATTTAAATCAAAATTTGTTTTATTTGATTTCGACTACAATTTTCGGGGGCAAAATCCTATGTTTTGTCTAACTTCTGTAACTTAACTCCTCTTTGCTCCTTGTTGTTGTTTTGTTTCTCTTTTTCGGGTTTGTAATTTGGATATTTTAAGTCTTCCTTAGCACGCCTTGTGTTGGATGGATGACTTTTTTGTAGTGGTAATATATTATTTTAGCCTCACGTGTTACATAGTACTATTATTTTTTTCTTTTTTCTTCTTGTAGTACTTACTCAATAAAGCTTTTCAAAATATCCATTTAAAAATGTCTCCAATTCACTCTAATTGTGCAGGACTTGCGCTCAAATGCCATTTCAAAGGAAGATCAACCTCCAAGCTTTCTTAGACTGGAGTCATTGATAGTGGTGAAGCCTTTACTTCTAGTAAACGTACCTAATGTGGATATAATCAAAGTAGCGGAACACTTGCTTCAAAACACAACTCCAATGCCTAGAGTTGATATCATAGGAACTCTTTAGAAGATCGGTGTGCCCAATGTTTTGTATAAATTAAATTATAGCTCTTACTATTATTTCCTCATAGTTCAAGTTGGATATAACTTAAGTTTGTCATGATTTTGAGGGTTGATGCCTCAACCTTTTCTCTTATTGGTTTTAACTATGTTTTCTGAGTATAGGTTGAGCAGTTTTCCAAAAGTGTTTTTTTCTGTATTGTTTACTAAAGCAAACTTTGGAAGAATGACACACGTTTGTAAAAATTTGTTTATTACATTTAGAGATTTTAAGTTGTAGTAGTTATTAGATTGTGTGGCTTGTATATGGATTGATCAAACCAAGCAATTGTGCTCAAATAGTTAATTTAAGTTCACCAAATGACGAGTTGTTATGTAGAATTGGAGTTTGTTTACTGGATAAAACAATTACTAATCATACTTTATTTACCATAAGGTCGAACTCTCAGGACCCCTTACCTTGAGAACCAGAGAGTTAACATCAAAATAATCTTGTTTGGATCAATCTTTGGTAAAATGACTATGCACAATGCAGGTGGTAGTATGATGGGAAAAATACTCAGATGATCATCTATATGTGTAGCTTTTTAAAAATGTATGAAAGTATGATATAAAACTTTTCTCTTAAATCGTATACACATGGATTGTCGTTCAACTTGGTAGTAAATTATTGTCTCTATAGGGATTGTCGTTCAACTTAGTAATTAGCGGAATATATTAGAAACAAAACAGGTAAAAGAGATGAAGTTGTTTGCAGCTTTTCGATTGTCCTACCTGATGCAAGATGAGGTTGACGTGGTTTAGAAGTTTAACAACTATTATGTTATCTTAAATGCTACCTTCCGTCTTAGTTTATGACATAACTTTGGATTTAAGAAAGTAAAACTAAGACTCCATGATATAGCAATGGAAGTTTTATATAGTAGAATCAAACTCCTTGTAAAGAAGTTTATTTCCTTTATGTAAAGTTATGTAAAGTAGCCAACTAGATTACACTTCGGCTCACATAGAATAAAACATATTAATGATTATTGATCGAACTAACTCAATTTTACTTTCAATAATACTATTTTATTTTACTTCTGATTTTGTTTTTCTTGTGTGTTCTTTTTCTTATCTTTTCATTTTGTTTATTATACTTAGATAGGCACTCTGTTCGTCTGTCGCTCTTCTTATTGCCTAATGCGTATATATGACGAATGGTAGTCTTACGAAATTTTGATTAAAATTAATTTGATTTTGATTAAAATTATAGGTATAGATAATAATATTTTGAACTTTCATATTATAACAAACTATACTTATCTTTTTCGATCATACCAACAATATAACAAATATAATATCTTTAAAAAAATGATTCACACGATTTTGGGACAGATTTGGGACGAAATTTTGGCTCCTTAAAAACTGTCCCAAATCTGTTTGAAAAATTAAAACGAAAACTTATCCGTCCCAAAATTCCGTCCGAAAGCACAGTTTTTTCTCAACAAACTAATGAATATCTCTAATAATATTCTGCAAATTTTCCCAGACTAGCTCGTTCCTTCACTTGCAAGTGCACTACATTTGCTTGGCTAACAGATTGTGCTGCCAGAAAATTTGACAGAAGTTTAAGTAACAGTTAATTGAATACCGCTGCCTCCATGAAAGGATGCTGCATAACAGGCCAGAAATTCGCTTCTGTCCGGACCTGTTCAACATGATTACAACCATACAACAAATGCCACTGATTCTCATAGGCATGCTCACAAAAAGGACAGTGACTCAAATTATTGAGCATGCAAGTCCCAAAATGAAACAAAATTAATTTAAATCTAGTACAATGATCAGAAGTTAAAACCTTCCACAATCATCATAGAAATTCAATACCAAACAAATTTACATACAGTCATATACAAGCTTAGTTCCTCATCAACCTCTCCGGTATAATTTCAAAAGCTAGATCAATCTAACAGATAAGAACATTATATTGATAATTCAATTTTTTTAGCATACAAGTAGCAATATGAAACATAATTAACTTATAACTAATTAGCTTTCCATAGCCATCTCTTATGGACATGGAAGGTAAAAAATGATAGCTCTATAATAGATACTGCTTATACCGAATGATACAGTATAAACAGATGACAATGACAGTTACCAAGAAGCATATGAGAGTTAGCAATAGTACCATTCATGCAGCTAGAATGCGACCAATAATAGTTACTATTGCTCCATGAACAACACATGTAGTTTGCTGTACAAATTGTCAGAGGCATCACTTAGAATAGCTTCGATCATATAGGTTGGATATGTACTGCAGAAACAAGAAGGCAATATTCTTTTGGTTATTGACTACATTTGGTTATTGACTACTCATGCGAGTGCGTATGCAGGCTTGAGCATACACGTACAATTCTGTGATGTTTAATGGAAAACAAACTTCTATATGAGTTCACAAAATGTGATAAATACTCATGTAACTTCTTCAAGTTACGAAGCAAAAGATACCTCTCAGAAGAAACAAATATCATGCTCAATGAACTCACATAGAAGGATAGATAATTGTCTTCCATTGACAAGTCCACTTGTATGTAACCTGTCATTGCTCCATGAATAGAACTTTGAGCAATAATTGTGCCGTAGATATTGTCAGGCGCATTACTTGGCACAACTAGGAGAGATTTAACTTAAGTGAATGCAGAACCAGACATACCATTTTCTATCATTAAAGGTATCCTCGTTTCTGGCATACAAATGGAACCAACAAGTAACAACAAATAACTGAGCATCATGGGAAGTTTGCCCAATTTTTGAACAAAACTGAATGATCCATTACAGTTAAGACAACTGTGAAATGAAGCGCTTCCAAGACTAAGGTCGAAAGATTGCAGTCCGTTCGAACATGTAGTAGACAAGATAAGGCTTCTAAACATGGTAAGCTGATTGCAATTCATGTTCGTTAATGATAAAAGGGCTTCTACTGAATTGGCGTGAACCATAACAGATGATCCTGTATGGATTATTTAACAACCACGAAGGTCCATTATAGTTTTATACCTATTTTATCTTACTTTATTGTCCAAAGCTAATTAAACTTTTATGATTGTGCACTGGAGTTGAATTGCTATACATTATTGCATTCCACAAACTTCACAATGTCATAAGATTTTGGACTACTGTATTTAATATCCACCCTATGCAGTTATCAATTCTCAAAGAGACACTTAAAAGTTACCTATAATCAATTCCAAAATAAGTTGAAAATAACGTTAAAAACAAAATACCAGATGCCCAAGTATCAACCAGGAACAGTGTCATCAACATCACGTGCACAAAATGACGAAGGGACAAGTACAAATTCAGTTTATGAATTAAGCAACTCGGTAAAGAAACCACAACATAAATAAGAATACTCATGTAACGACAGTTTGTAGGGATAGTAGTATTGTGGTGATAACCAAAAACTCGTTAGAAGGTATAGTCAGGGGGTCGTTTGAAAAGAATAGTATAAGGAACAACATAATTAAGTGATGAGGAAGGAAGCTACATTAAAAGGTTGATGAGGTAGATTGTTCAAACTACATTAATGACCATCCAGTTCAAGAACTCGTAATAACCATGATATTTTCGACGACAAAAATCGGAATTGAACTCAAAATAACCTAGTCGTCTTTGGCTAATTTACTGAAACTGATAAGATTCTTAATAAAATAGCAGATATGAAGAAGATTAATTGATTTGAACTAAGCCACCAAGCTTGAACAGGACAAGTTTATCATTTTGGTTTGGGATTTAAAATAAAAAATAAAGCAGAATGTAATCAAAGTTCAAATATAGATTTATTGCTCATCAGATTATAAAGTTTTCCATATATAAGTTATTTCTACATAAAACCGGAGGTCATTCACCAAAGGCAAAAGATCCTTATTTTCGTTGATATGGAAATCAAATAAGTTTGCAATTAGAACGAGACTAAACATTCAAAATAAAATTGATAAATCAATACAACCAAAAGGGACTCTCGACTAAAGCACCCCAACAACAAACAACAAACGCAGCATAATGTCAGAAACACAAAAAAATAAACATCAAAAACTCCAACTGCCTACACCAATCAAACAGAAGAAAACACGACCGCAGAAAACCTTGCAGGGCCGCAAGGAAGACACACACAACAAGCCTGAAGGCTTCACAGAAAAACGGTGGATCGACCCAAGAAACTTCCAGATCACCCACTGCTAAACAGCAACCACAGACCAGAAAACAGCACAAGATGAGGCAAAAAATAACCATATAAGCATCAGCGACGATACAAGGATAATGGCTCTTAACCGATTCAAGCAATCTCTGGGATTCCAATTGACAAGACAATTTGCATACATGGTAATATCCCAATGACCACAATCGTTTTTCTCCTGGTGAAAACAAGAAAAATAATTAATTACTTATTCCTCCAATCGGAAGAATGTTTTCCTTGTATATTACTATCCGATCAATAGAATTCATTTCTTTGTAAGCAAGCTCCACAATCGTTTGAGTACTTAAATCAAGACAAACTAGTTTTTTATCTTTTCTGATGACAAATATTTCTCCTTTCGTTCCCACTCCGATAGGACGCTCAATGAAAGACAACGGTCCAACAATGAAGAGTTAGTCTCTTCATGATATGAGATCAGCGCAATTGACCCGTTTAACACCACCAACTTTATCCACAATGCTTGAACATCAAAACTATCATCTAAGTATGAGGGTATGGGTGTTATGAAGAATTCCTCATTGCTCAAGTAAAATGATACCAAACATGCTCGATCTTGACTATCTTCATCTTCTTCACACAACCAATGCCGTCAACACCTGCCAACGAATAAGGCATGTCAAAGACATCAAGTATCCTCCACGAGTTAGTTCTTAAGCTATAAATCTCCCAGAATGGGTCTAAAGACAAATTTCCGTAGCTAGCGTGTTCACCCTTGATAGATACATAACAAAAGACATTATAGTCATTTCTAAGATTGTCGTAACCAAATCCATGAAGATAAGCCGTATAATCTATACTAAAAAAATGTTCACCATTTGGGATAGACAACTTAACTAACTCACATGGAGTGGGAGGAATGAGCTTGATTGTGAGGGTGGATGGGTTCCACAATAGAGTTTTGCCATAATAACCACCTTGATGGAGACAAAATGTGCCATTAATACTACCAAAACCAAAATAATGAAACTTGAAACGGTTTGCATGTGGATTTGAGAAATCTAACTTAAATTTGTTCTCAAACCTTTCACCATAAAAAGAATAGAAAACGTCTTTACCAAGTTCGAAATCCTTTAGGAGCAAAGATGCCCCATCGTAATAAGGACATCGTAAGAGATTTTTGCAAAACATGTTCTTAAAGTGATAGTTTTCAATTAAACGAGACCATGATTTGCGAACACATTCAAATCACTTAAAAGATTTAATACGCAATTTGGAAAGAATGGAGAAGGCAATATCATCAGGTATATAGGTGGTGCTCACCTTTCTTTTTTTTGCAGCCACTGACTCCATTGGCAGTTGCAAATTGTAATGCAATCAATGATATCTTGAGAGAGAGCGTAAAGTGATTGTGAATAGAGAAACACAAACAACATCTTTTATATATTGCACAAAAACCCCTTCATTTCGCACTTATTTTATTGAGCACTGGTATATGAACAACCCAATTTCTTACACCGTCTCACATTTTACCTTTCAAATGAGAAGCATGCAAAACGAGGTGGTAAAAGAATATTAAAATAATGGTAAAGAGAAATTAGTGTTTTTAATATAATATTTGAGTCCGTTTTATTTAGATTTGATTTCGTTTTATTTAATACTATTTCTTTTTTAGAACTATTTTACTTCAATTGCAAGTTATTATAATTCAGGAACAAATAATTGATAGATTGAGTCTTGGAGCAAGAAAGAGGATTAGGAGCTGATTCGGGACGAAAATACGAAAATATGGGACAAAAATATGTCAACCCCAAATCAGGAACTTGGCACGGTCCATACCACCAGCAGCACGGCCGTGCCTGCCTCCAGGATACTCTTTTGCTGCTTCTGCTTCATGGACAAGCTACCTATTAGTTTACTTCTGGCCTAAAAGCCTATGGTTTCTTGTGGAACATTCTAGTGTTATATTTCTTAGGGCTTAAGTCATTGTAAACTATAAATAGAGTAGCTAGATATCACAACAATTCATCTTTTATTCTTGGAATTCAATAGTGACAATTGTCTTTCTTAATAAAAGTTCTTCTTTTAATTTCTTGTTATTTTCTTTATATTCTTCTTCTTCTCTTCTATGTCTACGATGAACATGAGTGAGTAGACTCTTCTTGTCTTGGGATTGTTGGATAAGTCTAATGACATAATCCTAATCAAACCAAGCCATAAACCCTAATTTTATATAAATCTACTTTCTAATCTATTTCACCGTTTTTATAATGAATTAACAACTATCAAACTCCTAATGCGACAGCAGAGGATTAGTATTTGTTAATTCATCATCACAAATATCAATTCATAATGCGACAGCGAAGCCTTGATACAGTCTAGAAAACCTTGAGACATATAAAGTTTCGTTCTTCAAGGATTCTAATAGCAATCAACCATGAGAATAGGCGTGGTTGCTAGAGGAAGACACTCACTGACTTCGAAAGAAGCTTTGATACGCTTAAGAGAAACTTGTCTTTAGAAAGTAGGTCGAATATAAAGTTTAGATTTATGGTTTGTTTGTGAAGGATTTGTTATTATGATGAACCAATAATCCCAAGGCGCTTTTTATTATTCTTTTAAAAACCCAATCTTTACAACTGAACTTTATTCTAATCATCTTCTAAAAGTTAATTAAATTGAACAACTCCCTGTTGGAACGATATTCTCTTTTTAATACTTCGGTAGAACCGTGCACTTGCGTTTTACTCATCAAGTTTTTGGCGCCGCTGCCGGGGAGTTAACTAATTTGATTAACTTTTTCTTAGTGATTAGAATTTTTCTTTTTCCTTTTCTTCTACTACTTCTTTCTCTCTTTTTACCGTTAACTCCTTGGGTTTTTGCTCTTTCATGCAAAGATCTAAAAGTCTTGGTGAATTTGTTCCCGAGATCGAAAGGTTCTTAGATAAAAGAAAGAGAGAAGCACGAAATAATATCGTTATGGTTGTACGCACTCTCAAAGAGTATGCAACACCTTATACGGAAAAGCCACAGGCTATTATTGTGTACCCAACGGTTGAGGGTAACAACTTTGATATTAAGCCTACACTACTTAACTTAGTGCAGCAAAATCAGTTTTCTGGATCACCCGCTAAGGATCCAAATCTGCATATCTCAACCTTTTTAAGACTTAGCGGAACCTTGAAAGCGAACCAAGAGGCCGTAAGGCTACATCTCTTTCCTTTATCCTTAAGGGATAGAGCTAGTGCTTGGTTCCATTCATTGGAAGTTGGTTCCATTACTTCATGGGATCAAATGAGGCAAGCATTCCTTGCCCGATTCTTTCCCCCCTCTAAAACTGCTAAATTAAGGGACCAAATCACACGGTTCAATCAAAAAGATGGGGAATCTCTTTATGATGCGTGGGAGCGTTTCAAGGAAATGCTTAAACTTTGTCCCTACCAGGGTTTCGAGAAGTGGCTTATAGTCCACACTTTTTATAATGGCTTATCATATACCACTAAAATGATTCTTGATACAGCTGCAGGTGGAGCTTTAATGAACAAGAACTATACAGAGGCATACGCTTTAATTGAGGACATGGCTCAGAATCACTACAGTGGACCAATGAGAGAGTCATCACTGCTTCTTCACCCTCTAAAAAAGAGGCAGGTATATACGAAGTCTCTAACCTTGATCATCTTGCTGCTAAGGTTGATGCACTAACCCAAAAGTTTGAAAAAATGAATGTTAATGCTGTCACAAATGCTCCTGTATCTCCTCCTTGTGAAATCTGTGGTATATTTGGTCATATTGGTGTTGATTGCCAGCTAGGCAGTGCTATTAATGGTGTTGAGCAAATGAACTATGCTCAATACAACTAAGGAATGAGGCAAAACAAAAACTTTTATAAAAACCCTCAAAATTCCTATGGACAAGTAGCACCACCTGGCTATGTAAACAACCAGAGAGTCGCTCAGAAATCAAGTTTGGAAATTTTAATGGAAAGCTATGTCATGAACCAATCTAAACAGCTCCAAGAGCTCAAAAACCAAACCGGATTTCTGAATGATTTTCTCTCCAAACTCAATACTAAGGTAGACTCTATTGCTACTCATACTAAAATGCTTGAAACCCAAATCTCCCAAGTGGCCCAACAAGTGGCTGCTTCTTCTCAAAAACCGGGAGTCTTTCCTGGTCAAACCGAAGCCAACCCCAAAGCTCATGTTAACGTTATTTCTTTTGGGGGTAGTAAGTTAGAAGATACCATTGTTAAGGCTAAAGACATTAAGGGAAAGAGTGTTAAACTTTTAAGTGAGAATGCCACGATAGAAGGTGAGAAACCACTTGATAAACCCAAAGTCCCTTTTCCATTGAGTCTATCTAAACCTAACTTGGAGGCACAATTCAATAAATTTGTCAATATACTTAAAAAGATTTGCATTAATATTCGCTTTGCGGAAGCTTTGTCTCGGATGCCTCTGTATGCTAAGTTTTTAAAGGAAATTTTTTCAAAGAAAAAGACTATAAAGCATAATAAGACAATAGCTTTGACTAGGGAAAGTAGTGCAGTCATTAAGAAGCCGCCTCCTAAGCTTAGAGACCCAGGTAGTTTTGCCATCCCGTCTGTGATTGGGAGTGAGACCATTGATAAAGCCTTGTGCGACTTAGGAGCTAGTGTTAGCTTGTTGCCTTTGTCCCTCTTTAAGAGGACTGGGATAGGAGAACTGAAACCTACTGAGATGACCTTGAAGTTAGCTGACCGTTCTACAACCCAAATAGTTGGATTTGTTGAGGACATCCTCGTTAAGATAGAAGGGATATACATCCCAGATGATTTTGTGGTAGTTGACATTCCGGAGGACCATGATGTCCCTATAAATCTAGGGAGACCTTTCCTCGCTACTGCGGGAGCTATTGTTGATGTTAAGAATGGTAGGATTGTTTTTCAAGTGAGTGATGAGATGGTAGGATTTTAGTTGAAAATGTTATGAAAGGTCCTGCTCTTTATTTTTGTTGCAGGATTAAAGATCATGATGTGAAAGAATGCTTCCTAGCGCCATCTACACAATATGATCTCTTTGATCCTTTTTAAGGACACTTTCTAACCGTCAAGCTAATGACTCTAAACGAGCGCATCGTGGGAGGAAACCCACGCATTTAATCGCTTTTATTTTGTTTGTTTGTCGTTGTTTTAAGTTGTTTTGTAGGTAATTGTCCGAGACCGATTCAAGAAAACGAAAAAAATTGAGCCTAAAAATGCCAGAAAGATGGCACGGCCCATGCCTGTAGTGGCACGGTCGTGCCTGACCATGCCAAACAAACCACCCAAAAACCAGTATGTTGGCACGGCCCGTGCCTGTAGTGGCACGGGCGTGTCCGACTCCTAGCCTCCATAAACCAAATTTTTTTCATCTTCTTCCTTCATTCTTCAACAAAAAAACATCTCTCATCTCTCAAACCTCCATAACCGAAAACCTTCAAACCTTCGTATCTTCCTCAAATCTCCAACAAATCACAAAATTTCTTCACCCAAACAACTCCAAACATCATTCCAAACATAATCCACCGATCAAAAACATCTTTCATCCACCCAAACCAAAAGTCATCCAAATTCGTATACCCCATTAACCTAACCCAAAAACCACAAATTCTTCACCAACCTACACCCTTAAACTCAAAAACCCTACTTAAACCTCAACCCCATAACTAAACCAACCTTCTCCACCAAAAACCTTTCCAAAATCTAACCTTCACCAAAACTCACACCAAGTCACACAAACTCAAACTAGGTCAAGGCAAACATGGCTCCAAAGAGAACTGGAAAGGAGACAAGAAGCTCTTCCGGAGGACCTTCTTCAAAGAGGCAAGCATCGACAAAGAATCATGGAATACAATTCAAAGATAACAAGCAAAGGGATAGGTATAAAACTCTTATCTCTAAACCTTTACACCCTTGTAGGTACCCTGATTCTTATTCTTTGAATGTGTTAGGAATTAGAGATAATGTGTTTAGGTTGCTAGGAAACCTAGGATGGATGTTGAGACCTATGAGGGGGTTCGAAAACTTCACTTATGAATTCTTAAGCTCTATTGCTTTCACGAAGGATAGGTTGAACTTTGATAACCCTAATCATAGAGTCTCCTTCCGACTTATGAACATTGACTATGAGATGTCCCTTGAAAACTTTTGCTTATAGATGGACTTCGCAAATGTGGGGTTCATCCATGACTCTTGGAATCATGATCTAAAGCCGAAAGACTATAACCCTGCTACCTTTTGGGAACGTATCACCGGCTTAACACAATACAACTCACGTTCCAATAAGGCTATCAACATCCACAACCCCGTTCTTAGATACCTTCAAAGGGTCATGGCTTGCACCATCTGGGGTAGGAAAGAGTTGGGAACCGCTAGGACAGATGAGCTTTTCATGTCGTGGGCTATTCTTAATAACCGCCCTGTAAATACTTGTTACTACTTGCTTGATTATCTCACATATGTAGGTACAAAATCCGATGGTAAGGGAGAGATAGTAGTAGGTGGTATCATCATCTATATAGCTAGGGAATTAGGAGTGGGTGAGGACCAAGGAATAAACTAGATTAAGGGCAACAATAGGCTTAATATAGAGACCCTCATTGCTATGAATTTTATTAAGCCTCATCCACCTGATAACATGACTTATGAGCTTTAACTCAATGTGCCTTTATGTTTGACTATACTTCCTAACCCATCTCGGACTAACACCGAGGTGGAAGAGAATTTGCTGTATGTTGGTGATGATCCACAGGTACAAGAGGAGCACAATATGAGTGAAGAGGAAGGTGCGAACTTGCACCAAGATGAGGAGCACCATGACCATGAAGTCGGTGGCCATTATAATGATGAAAGATGGGCATGGATGCAAACGGAGGTTCAGAGGATAAGCACCGAACAACAAAGGCAAGGTGTTGAATTAACCGGGCTAAGGAACGATGTCCTAAGAGGCAATCGCATGAATGAAGAAAATAACTAAATGCTCCGGAACATGATGCAAAACCTCCACCACCAAGGTCCTCCTTATGGACCTTAATGAAATTGTGAGCTTTCCTCTTCCTCTCTTCGCTTATCTCTTCCTTTCTTCCCTTATCTCTTCTCTCTTCCTCCTCCTCCTCCTTCTCCATCTTCTTCTTCTTCTCTTTTAATTTTCTAATTTTGAATCATTGAGGACAATGCTTCTCGCAAGTGTGGGGGGCCAAATAAAGTGTCTTGAGTCGTAGTGTATTCAAACTCCCTTGAACTTTAATTCTTTTGTTATGTTTTTATTGCAAAGGGCATGATTAAGCGGCTTATTTTATTATAAATTATGACATAAATTTTTGTTGTCTCCTCTAAATTGGTTGTTTCTCGTACATGAAAATGATTTCTTGTGTTTTAAGTGTTCTTGCTATACCACATCTTGTTTTATTGTGAAAAAAAAAATTATCCAATGAGAAAAGCACAAGTTGCATCCCTTGAGCAAGTGTATGAATAGGTATTTTAAGGAGAACGTTCTAATTTTAGTGGTACATTAACCCTTAAAAGTCTTCAGAGTAAAAGTAGTATAAGTTTGTGTGGGGAATAAAAAGATAAATCAAAGTGGGGCGGAAGCAAAAATATTTATAAAAGAGACATCACTGAATCTGGGGGGGGAAAGGATACCCCCTCGCTGACTTCCCACGTGAAGGTGGTGTTTCTCTAATAAACAAAAGTAGCTTCCACAAATCCTTCTAAAAGAAGGAAAGAATCAAATGCATTGTTAGGAGGCATCATTGACTCTAAGGGGACTTCCTAACTGAAGATGGTGTCTTTTAACTTATAATTTTTGCAGCACTACTTAGGTGATCATTGACTCTAGGAGGAAAGGATACCCCCTCGGTGACTTCCTACGAGAAGATGGTATCCCTTAAGCAATCTGCAAGCCCCCAGGACATTTAAAATGTCAAAATAAATCTAATTAATTCCCATCTCTTATATATGAAATGAAGAAATGACTTTTCTCGGTTGGTTTAGTGCTAAGATTAGAACATGTTTCCTCATAATATCTATCTTATACAAGAGCAAGAAAAGGGCGGGACTACACACACACACTCACTTAAGACTTGTTGTTGGGTTGAATAAAGATCATAAGAAATGCTTGAATTTGTGATTAGTGTACACTTGAAATTAAGCCTTTGAGGAGACATAAGTTTTTAATTGGATTGTTATATATTAGTCTTGTTTTATGTTGCTATGTTTATGCCTTTTGCTTGAGGACAAGCAAAGATTCAAGTGTGGGAGAGTTTGATGAGTCAATAATTAGTGTTTTTAATATAATATTTGAGTCCGTTTTATTTAGATTTGATTTCGTTTTATTTAATATTATTTCCTTTTTAGAACTATTTTACTTCAATTGCAAGTTATTATATTTCAAGAACAAATAATTGATAGATTGAGTCTTGGAGCAAAAGAAAGAGGATTAGGAGCTGATTCGGGATGAAAATACGAAAATATGGGACAAAAATATGTCAACCCCAAGTCAGGAACTTGGCACGGCCCGTGCCACCAGCAGCACGGCCGTGCCTGCCTTCAGGATACTCTTTTGCTGCTTCTGCTTCATGGACGAGCTACCTATTAGTTTACTTCTAACCTAAAAGCTCGTGGTTTCTTGTGGAACATTCTATTGTTATATTTCTTAGGGCTTAAATCATTGTAAACTATAAAAAGCGTAGCTAACTATCACAACAATTCATCTTTTGTTCTTGGAATTCAATAGTGACAATTGTCTTTCTTAATAAAAGTTCTTCTTTTACTTTCTTGTTATTTACTTTATGTTCTTCTTCTTCTCTTTTATGTCTACGATGAACATGAGTGAGTAGAATCTTCTTGTCTTGGGATTGTTGGATAAGTCTAATGACATAATCCTAATCAAACCAAGCCATAAACCGTAATTTTATATAAATCTACTTTCTAATCTATTTCACCGTTTTTATAATGAATTAACAAATACCAAACTCGTAATGCGACGGCGGAGGGTTAGCTTCTTTTAATTCATCATCACCAATATCAATTCATAATGCGACAGCGGAGATTTGATATTGGAACAAGTGAAATTAGACAAGGGTTGCAAAACATGAGAATAGTCTAGCAAACCTTGAGACATATAAAGTTTCGTTCTTCAAGGATTCTAATAGCAATCAACCATGAGAATAGGCGTGGTTGCTAGAGGAACACACTCACTAACTTCGAAAGAAGTTTTGATACGCTTAAGAGAAACTTGTCTTTAGAAAGTAGGTCGAATATAAAGTTTAGGTTTAGGTTTTGTTTGTGAAAGGTTTGTTATTATGATGAACCAATAATCCCAAGGCGCTTTTTATTATTCTTTTAAAAACACAATCTTTACAACTGAACTTTCTTCTAATCATCTTCTAAAAGTTAATTAAATTGAACAACTCCTTGTTGGAACGATACTCTCTTTTTACTAATTTGGTAGAACCGTGCACTTGCTGTTTTACTCATCAGTAGGTCGAATATAAAGTTTAGGTTTTACTTTGGTAGAACCCTGAAATGATGATGTTTATATTATAATAATGATGAGAATGACGATGTCTATATTATTATGATGATGAGAGTGATGATGGTTAAATTATGATGATGGTGAGAATAATAATGTTTATATTTTAGTGATGATGAGAATGACGATAACAATATTATTATGATGATGAGAGTGATGATGTTATCTATGATGATGATGAGAGTGGTGATGATTTGTGTGTTTGCATTAGAGTCGTGCATATTAGGGGGAGTCTTGCATTAATATGTGAATTATTTGAATATGTGCATACGTGTGTTACTTGTCGAATTTATTTCTATGCATTCATATAGAGTTTAAGACTGATGGAGTGCATGACTGATGGAGAAGTACAGTAACATATCTCTGGAAAACTATGACAAGAAAAGTCCAGTAACATAACTCTAGCAAAATAATGACATATGAGTGGTACCATGTTCATGTAGGTCTTTAGGAGAGTCCATGTGCATTTATATGATGATGTTGTACTTGGTGTTATTGAGTGTTGAGAGTGATGTGATGATGGAAATATTATTCTTTCGATATGTATTTATTGTGCATGTGTTTCCCTATTATTATGTTATGGCAGGATTCCTCACCTCCTTATTTTATTTTGTTGTTTCCTTTATGGTGGCAGTACTTTGACTACTGATACTCAGGTTAACGAAAAGTAGTTGTGGGATGTTTAGAAGGGAGAGATGAGGGATGCCCTCCGCTTAGTGCTTTTGTTAGCAGTTGAATAGAATGTAGTCGCTACAAGTTCTGATTCATGTAACACTAGAGTTGGGACGACGATCAATCTTTATTTTTCATTTTAAGTTGAATATTAGCAACCTTGTTTATTTTCTATTTATGAACATCGAAAAACAAGCATGAAATTATTATCGTGACCTTTGAATGTTTTATTTCACTATGGTGAATTTATTATTAAGGGGATATTATTATGTTATTTTGGTTATATAATGTTGAGTTGTGTAACATCCTTGTTTATATAATCGTCCCTGTAAGTTCGCGTGTTTTTGGTTTTCGTCCATGTATCTTTTTTTGTTCTAAAACAACCCATGTAAGTTATAAATATTTTTGTTTTGGTCCCTCCCGTCATCATCTGTTACAAAACTGTCTATATGCTAAGTGGCAAAGTTAGAAGGACCAAAATCGAAAAACGAAATTCCCAGAGGGACCAAACCCAAAAATTCATAGAAAACTTCATCTTCTTCCTTCCTTTCCTCTTCTTCTTTATGATCTTCAACACATCCTCATCAAACTTCATAAAAAATCCAGAAAAACCCAGAATTTCATCAACAAACATTTACATCATCATCGACATCACTACACTAGAAATTTATAAAAAATTCTTTGAAATCCCCATTTGGCTTAACTAAAAGTGGAGAAAAAAATCGGAACCGAATTCCCATTTCAGGGACCACAAGAACAGTTTATAACCCTAATTAATTTACAATTTTATTCTTTCATCCATAAACCAGAACCAAAGTACATCAAACAAAACAGAGTGTAGTAGTGTTTCAATTTTGATGTGCTATTTACTTAACTTAAAACTCCACACTCGATAGTGACTAGTTCCAATTTTAAAACCTCTCTTTTTACAACCTCTTAAAACAAAACACACAAGCGTAACCCCAACGCCAATCATTATCCACCACCATGTCTCACCATCAACAACAACAACCTCTGTTATAACAACAAGAAGAAGAAACCGCTTATGATTCATCTGAAAAGATTGTTGTTGTTGGAAACGACGAAGAAAAAGCCTACGAAGCTGACGTGGACTCTGGAGTACGAATTCCAGCGTTTTCATGGAAGAAACTACGATTATTCAGTGGACTAGGTTTTCTAATGAGTATAGAATTTTTCGATCCTGGAAACTTGGAAGGAGATCTTCAATCTGGTACGGTTTATAGGTATTCGTTGTTATGGCTTCTTATGTGGACTACTGATATGGGGTTTTTTGATTCATCTAAGTGAAGTTAGGTGTTGGATTAAAGAGGTCTTCTTGAATTATTTTATGTAAGTTTACTTTATGAATGATTTTGATGATGAAATTAGATGTTGTTGTTGATGGTGGTGTGGTGATTATAGATGACAATGATGTTGTTGAAAGTTGTTGTTTTTGGAATTTTTCTGGATTTTTATGAATGTCAATGAAGGTAGTGTTAAAGATGATGAAGATGAAATAGAAAGAAAAAGATGAAGAATTTTCTGGATTTTTTTTATGTATTTGTTGTCTTCTGGTTTTTTGGTTTTGGTCCCTCTACGAATTTTATTTTTAAGTTTTGGTTCCTCTAACTTTCTGACTTAGCATTAAGGAATGACACATAAGCTTCATTTTCCACGTCACACGTCGCCACGCCAGTTGTCGTTTGTCACATATGCATTTTTGTAACAGATTATGACAGCATGGACCAAAAGCAAAACATTTATAACTTACAGGGGTTGTTTTAGAACAAAAAAAAAAGATACAAGGACGAAAACCAAAAACATGCGAACTTACAAGGACGATTTACATATTTAAGCCAATATATTATTATTATTATTAACTTCTAAAATGCCCCCCACCCCCCCCC
>Ga0228710_1004614_pt1 | contig 21698 bp, 11 predicted proteins | sample MedpolnodulmetaG_FD_177995 | JGI IMG/M metagenome (GOLD analysis project Ga0228710, IMG submission 177995) | Root nodule microbial communities from Medicago polymorpha collected in Santa Monica, California, United States - pink nodules | ecosystem: Host-associated > Plants > Roots > Nodule...
AAATAAAAAATATAAAAAAAAAAAAAAAAAAAAGACCAAAACGTCTAGAACTATAGACCTAATTTCTCTTAGGTTTATTAGAAAAGAAATCTATTCAAATCCTTAAACCATCGTTAATTAATTTGTATTTTGTGTGTATGTTTAAATGATTTAGATTTATGTTTGGGACTAATTTGAAATCTTAGCACAGTTAATAGATTGCACTTGTCACTCATATTAAGGTCGGAACACATAAAATCGATTTTGTTAGTCCATTAGTCCATGCATGACTTTGCTGGTTGATCTTGATCTATATAAATAATTTCTAAAGGTCCCAAGTGTTACAATAAGAAAAACTTAAATAAAGTGTACCATAAAAAGAAGCAAGATAATTAAAAATAAAGGCTCACTGGGTAACAGGGTGTCAAATTTTAACTGGCATATGTTGTTAACAATAACACATGCCAAGGAAAAGAACACTACACATACACTTAAGAAACATAATAAAGAAACATATTAACAAGAAGAGCCACCGGCTACGTGGAAGAGACAGCTAAATAATTTCCACCTCAATGTTATGTTCAATTCAGACACCTGTTTGCATTTCCTTAATATATACTAGCATTAAGCAATAAGCATTAGTACTATAATAATAGTATTACTGTGACTTTATGAATGGTATTATATGTAATATATCTTTAGATATAAACTGTCAAAGTTTGTGTCACAACTAATTAGGAGAATTGTTTATATGCCACAACAAAAAGAAGGAAAGTAACGAGTCTGCGATTGCTCACAGTCACAAAAAGACAACCTCACAATGAAATATATTTATTAAGTTATGGCCAAGTCCAACCAATGTTTTCTTAATTTTTTTTTTGTTGAAGGACAATGTTTTCTTAATATATAGTAGTAATCCATAAGCGTGTTAGATATGTTCCACAACGTGTCTCCTTCAAGTGAGATTTTATAAAATTTAATGTAGCATTTAAAAATTATGTATGTATAGATAGATCCATTTTCAAGTCCTCGCGAGCTTATCTCAGTTGCTATGAACAATGCATAATATATACAAGGTCCAGGGTTCAAACCTCGGTCAAAAAAAAAAAAAATCCATTTTCCAAGTTCAAGATTTAGAAAAATTCGATTATGCCCTAGAGGATGAAAGTATTCCTCATAGAGAGTACCTACCCACCATTTGAAAGAGGATGAAATTCGATTTAAAAACGGTGCATGTGATTTATTTTATATCTAAAGTAAATCATAATCATAATGAAAGACCAACACTTAAAATAAAATTTGTAACAGAAGAAATTGCGTTATATTATATAACACAAGAGGAAGGATTAAAAGAATAACAATTTTGGGTTGGGAACTAGATATGTGGTTAACTAACTAATGCTTGGTTAATTAGCATCATTTTTTTTTATGGACCACTAGGTACAACTATAAAATACAACAACAATTTTGGAAAGGTAATGAGGATTGAAATTAAGCCAACGAATTTGAATGACCAATATCAAATTGAGATGAGATTTTTTTCATCGAATGGTCATCATCATCTTGACGAATTCATCAAAGTCAACTTGACCATCACCATCCATATCTGCTTCTTTAATCATCTGCTCTACCTCTTCATCACTTAGTTTTTCACCTAGATTGATCATCACGTGTCTCAACTGCACAACATAAACATACACATAAAATTTTTACCATCGAATATTTTACTATCCAATATGCATGTTTATGCCTTCATGTACAATACAAGATAGTATAACATAGAGAAGGAAAAAAAATAGTGTAAAAGATTCTATCTTATCATTGCATATTCATTGCTATCTTAATTACTATCTTATCATTATACAGCTAATAATATTCATTGCATATGGAAACGTACGGTGTACTGTCCTAGATGTGCATGTGCATATAAAAAAATGCAACAAATTAAATTAACATTTTTATGAAAACAAAATTGCAAATATGTCAATAATTATTATGTACAAATATTGTAATAAACTATTGAACTGTTCATAATTTCATTTTTTTTAAGTTGTTATATTTAAAATTTATACTTAAAAAAGGAAATAGAAAAAAAACTATGTAAATGGTTATTAAGGTTTTATCAAAATTTTCAGAAAATCTAATATGGGGGTGTTCATGAATAAAAGAAAAAAATAAGTTTACAAATTAGAAACATTTTTATATACCTCACTGGCTGATATATAGCCATTTTGATCTTTGTCAAAGACCTTGAAAGCCTCTCTAAGCTCCTCCTCTGCATCAGTGTCCTAAATGAAAAGAAAATAACAGAACCAAACTTAGTCTTTGGTTATTGAATAACAATAAAACTTAGACCTTAGAACTTTGATATTGAATGTATAAATAATGAATAGAATGGAAGGAAAATATGTTATTACTTTCATTTTCCTAGCCATCAAGTTCAAGAACTCATCAAATTCAATGGTTCCATTGCCATCTGCATCAACTTCACTTATCATATCTTGTAGCTCTTCTTCAGTGGGATTCTGATCCAATGACCGAATAACAGTGGCTAATTCTTCCACAGTAATGCAACCTGTTTACACATTCAACAAGATTAACATAATTTCTAAACAATCATATAATATGCATATAATGATGAGAATTCTGTTCAAAGGAGAAATTGATTAAACTCACCATCTCCATCTTTGTCAAACAAGCTAAAGGCCTCTTTGAAATCAACAATTTGTTCTTCACTAAGGACATGTGCCATGGTATATATTTTCTTTTTGAGAGAGAAAGGGAAAGGAATAGAGAAAGAGAATAAGAGGGGAGTATTGTGTCAAGTATAGTTCAATTAGGTGCCTATTTGTAGAACTTCAATGAGGCCAATCTAGGAAGATTTCTTTTTAATTTTAAATATTAGTTTAATGAGTCAAATTAAACTTATGAGTCTTTTTAATTTGGTGTTTTATATCTAGTCTAAGGTAAAACCCTCTACTCACATGATTATAGCATATAAGCTTGTATAACTATTTGATAATGGTTATTCTCTCGCGAACTTATAACATTTTTCCATAACATGTTATTTTCCATAACTTATAACTTATAACTTTTTTTTTTCTTCAATAAGTAAGGGGTAAAAATATTAGTATATTGACAGCTGGAAAGGTTGGATGTTTAGGGGACAAAAACAAGAGGAGTTAATTGAAATTAAAAAGGGTATGGACTAAGGAGTATTGGGAGGTGTGTTTTTCACCAATTTCAAATTTCCACACACTATCCATTCTGGTTGGTTTGCTTGCATTGCACGAGATATGACTATTTCTTTATGCTCTTTCTGCTTGTGTGTTATGTGTAACGTGTGCAAATTACGCTGTCAACGCGGTTCAGGAATAATCAAAATTAATGAAGATTTATACAAACGCGTTGTGTTGTCCTAACAAAATAAAACAAAATTGGGTGTGCGTGGATGGAACAACGTAGGAATGGGGCTTATCCTTGCTCAGATTTTGACAATTGAAATTTTGTGTTTATTTTCTTTTCTAAGATATCCCGATATTAGATTTTCAAGATTTCAGTTTCGATTCTTTTTTACGTTAATTTTGGTGTTGCTTCTGACGTTTTCTCATATTTTTTTGCAAAGAGCGTGATGTTAGATACTCCATGTGGCTTCTTGGTATATTCGCTTGATACACATCGATTTACTTAATATACTCTCTCTCATGGATCGGCTATATTAATCTTAATAGGCGTTGATATGGTGCGATTAAAACACACACTTTTGTGTTTCATTTGAGTTGTGTGTGATTCTTAAGAATGATTAATTGTGTTGATTTAAATGTTGAGTAAATTAAGTTTCATTGATTGAAACACTCTTATAATATAAAATAATTTACTTTTTATAGGTAGTCTAAAATATGAAGTGACAATTATTTCACAACAGAAAAGTATAAATGAAGACGGTTATAATAAGATGGAGGGAATAAGATGTATACTATGTACTTTTTTGAGCAAAGGCAAAATTAATTCATTTCATTAAAAATTAACGGATACAAAGTAGGTGTTACATGATAAAAGATGTGGGGACTAGTGTGAGATAGTGATGCTCTAGCAATACTATGAGCAACTCTATTTGTTTGCTTCCTAACATACGACACTACAAAGTCGGGTTTATTAAGAAGTAAACTTCTACAATGAGTTACAAGATCACCGAACTCGTTGATGGGAGTAGTAGTGCTGGCAATAACATCAGATAAGATTTTCGAATCGGTCTCAAACATGACATCACGCATTTCATGTGAGATAGCCACTTTGATAGCATCTAGAAGGCCTAAAGACTTAGCCTCTAAAACAATGGCTGATGAGTAGTAGAAGTCTGATTTGCCAAGTAATAATACACCCATAGAGTCACGGAAACACATACCATACCCCATAATAGAGTTATTGTTGAAAGCAGCTGCATCTACATTACATTTGATCATACCAACCGGTGGTTTGATCCAAGCGTGCTCTAAATTTGTGTTGTGGATCGGTGCCTTTGCTCATTGCAATGTACACTACGTACTTAAAAAAAAAATATTAGTGTGAAATGTATGTAAGATGGGATGTACAAATTAATGCATTGTTTAAAAATAAAATTTTGGAATGAAAAAAATGTCTAATAGTTCAACAAGTATGAAAAAAAATGTACAAATTAAAATACTACGTTATCCATTTACTTGGTGTAGTCTGTTTGTTAATTTTGGACCAAGGTTGTGCCTCTTTTGTAGCAGAGGTCATGTCTTTTCTAATAATTTCTAATAAAAAGAAGGCAATTGTTTGGTATAAACTTCAAGAAATGCACGTGAAATTAACTTAATCTTTTAGTCAGTATTTGTAATATAAATATCCAAAAAAAAACAAGTTGCGTGCATGAAACTAGCTAATACAACAAGTTTCATTGTATTGGAATTTAATTATGCTCCCCAAGATTCAATAACTATAGTTTATGACAAAGAAGATACTACAATATTAACACTCAAATAGAGTGAAAACAACTAGTAAGATTAAAAAAATACTAGTAATGTACAATGGTCATTAAATACAATACTACCATGTTTGTCATTGCAATAGCTGTATAATAGCTGTAATGCATATGAATAATCTTTCCAGAAAATTGGAGATCAAATGCTCTAAAAATAGGAAAATTATAACAACCCCCCTCATTTCTATCTAAATGTCACTAACATCCCCTATATTTTCCCAAGCATCATATGATCAAATGTAGAAAGACTATAGCTCTCTAAGGGTCCATTAATGAGACCAAACTGTTTTATTACCTCACACTTCACAATAAGAGGAAAATAAAATCTATGATTATTGATTATCATTGACAAAGTTTGGCAATGAATTTATGATAATCTGAAACATAAAAACTATGTATTTGTAGTAATTGTCATCTGAACAAGAAAGAATATAATGAAAATTTACCAATAACAATATTGTTTCAAAACTTTTAAATTCCTAGACCAATCATGTATATAAAGGAATACAAAGTGCTTATATACACTATTTCTATAATCTACAACAAACGATAAAGTAAAGTCAAATTGTTTTCATCTAAGCGATAAACTGTTTTCATAAACTATCCTGAAGAGTTTATGAAAATAAGCCGAAAACAACTTATGGATGTGCCATAAGTTATTTCTATAAGCTTTCCCAAACAGTCTCACAAGTATTCGTGTGTCGTACATAAGATCAAATAAATCAATCCAAATAAAACTGAGTAGTTATTTTCAAAGAATACAGCATCTGCAGCCTTGCGAATCTTGGGGGCCTTCAAACCACCGATCCCATAAGCGATTCAAGGGACCGATTGTTCTGTCAAACCAGAAAATTGTATCATTAGTTAGTAAGGTATATCAAAGATCAAATGTGATGCAACACAAACACAATGTTTTGAGAAGCGATTTTACGATGGAAGCAAAGGATCAGGTCTTGTTTGTACACTACTCAGCAATCTGGCAGCAAAAATACAAGATGGAAATTCAAAGTTAAACTAATATGGACTGCATCAAACTAACATTTATTATACAACTACATGATAGAACCATTTTAGTATTAATTTTAAGTTTACTCTTTGCATGTTGTTGATGCTTTATCCATCCTTTCAAGTTTTTCCAGCTCTTCCTGCATTCATTTTTTCAGTGAATATTAAATCAAAACACTTGCATCAAAATGAGAATCAAATATCTGTCTCATAAGAAAAGCTAAGAACTACAATCAGCATCCACAGAAAAGCTCCAAAAAATTTCATTACGAAAGTCTGTATGAAAGTCATGCCGCAAAGAGCCCATAAGACAGAAGAGTGAAAACACAAACATATAATAGTTAACTTAAGAGGCAAACTAAGTGATCAGGATCGTTAAAGATTCTTATTTCTTACTAATAAGGTTTTGTCAAATGCTGGAGACATATAAACAAAATGGAACATGAAGCAGTTTCTCATGCATGTCGAAAAACTTCGAAATTTTCCTAGACCTAGTCACTTCAAAAGCAACCGATATATTGAGAAATTAGAGCAATACTTGCTTGGTCACAAAAATATACATCATTTAAAATCATTTTTACCTTTTTTCACTTATGTGTGTGTCCAAATCATTTTTATCATGCTTCTATTTTTATGGATGCGCAAGTCTTGCACCATTCTAGTAAGTGAACAAAAATGCTCATTGTTTCAAATTAGTCACAAAATTTAGAATTTACATAACATTTTCTTTCTTAAAAAAGGAGATGCCATAAGATTGAAAGGACTTTAATGATAAATCATATTCCCTCTGTAGTATGTCCCATAATGTGTTGCTTTAGTACACAGTTTAAAGATCACTAGACTGAAATTATCACTCAAAGTTCCAGTAAATTTTCTTGAGAAAATAACGTAATGGAAAAAGGTACATTTACCATAATATGTCAAATTGCCAACTATGTGAATTCCCATTGTATCTACCCAAACTGAGGAAGACTAGCTAAATTTCTGCGTCTTGTTTACTAGTGTCAACGAGGGAATTATTATTAAAGCCTACGACACTCTCACAATCCCAAACCAAACCTCAACTTTATTCCTTGAAACAAAAAATACTAAGGTCTAAGTGTGTGTACCATAAACAAACATTTGGTAGAACAACCTAAAAATTTCCAAACTAAAAAATTACATAAAAGTTTCAAACGGCATAGAGTGTAGTTCGAAATTTGTTGGACAGATCTCAAGGTTAAGCTAATCCATCAAGAAAGATAGGTTGACTTAATTGTACGTCTGAAGCTAAACTATTGATAGACAACATACTATAGAAAGAAAGATTTCCAGTTCTCTCCGTCACTATGTAGTTAACTCCCCAAGTAAGTATAGTGCAACTACTGAATCTCAACACATCCCTCCCTCCAATAAAATTCAAAGTCACCAGTCCACTAGTAAAAACGAGTGATAAAATCAAATGTCAATTCAGCGTCGTGACAGGAGGTCAGTAGTTAAGAAGATATACGTAAAGGCGGGCTTTAACTGAATTAATATACTATTGGAACTAACCAATAGAAGGTTAACGGAGCTAGTTAGGGTGTTGGGAATTTACTCAGACTTGATAAGGAGGAAGGTGAACCTCGAATCGCATCATTTCTCCGATCATTTTCTGGTATTAGTTGATTCTATCAAGTCGTCTCAAAGAAAATTTATATGACCTTAATGCAAATATATCGACCTTTTGGAAAATTCATACAAAATGAAAACGTGAAGTTGTCTAAACCACAAGTCTCATCTCTCAACTGTAAATAAGACAGAAACGATAGAAACAAAAGTAAAAAATGGAAGATATGTTTAATTATACCACAAATCATCAATCATAGTAAGATTTAGCTTCATTCTTCAGTGAGGACTAGTAACAACAGTGGATGGGATGGATACTCAGCTCCAATGTTCATACATCTTTCTAAACACAATTACCAGCTAAAAACACACTTTGTTAACTAAGCACAATTGATAACCCAAATACAGTTAACATAATTTTGAAAAAAATTCATGCATCAATACATAGATCACCTTAGGTAAAAATATCAAAAGATGAAACTACCATATTCATAATTCCATTTGATAGAAAAATAGTCAAAAAAAAAAAAAAAATCAAATTTACTATCCAGCATAGCATAGGAGGCAACATGATCAATTTCACAAATAGCATTTGTTTCTAACAGTACCAACTCCTCAATAAAGAAAAGTTAAAATTCTCCACAACCCATTTTAGCTTTTTTGTTGAACACACATAACTAATCAAATTGCAAAAAGTAAACAATAAAAATGATGTTGAAGTTGAAGTACCAACCTCTAAGTACCTTGTTTCCTGTTCCAACCTTTTAAGCTCGGCATGTATTCTATGTTTCCCTCTTGTATCTGAAGAAGAAAGAGACTGAGACTGAACCCGGTGGTGGGTCATGTGGTTCTCGGATTCAGACCCACCCGATTGCATTTTCTGATGCTAAGATGGTAACAATACTAGCTTGATGAACTGCAAAGTCTATGAAACAGAGGTGATTAAGGAAAAAGACTCCATTTTTATGGAAACAAGGATGACCCAGAAATGATATTATTCATTGACCCAATAAAGACAAGTGTTGAAGATTGTAACTGCAAAATACAGAGAGAAACAGAGACAGAGACAGAGAAGAAGTGTGTTTGTTTGTGAAAAAATCAGAGAAAGAGGGTTCAGTATAGTTCAGGTCTGTGTTTTGGATTTTTCTAAGTTTGATGTTTTATGAAGTTGTTTTGTTTGTTTCTCTCTCTTACTTTCCAACGTTTGAAGACTTTTGTTTAAGTCGCAGTTTCTGACTCTGTTCGTTCGTGCAGTTGGCAGCACTTTACAGTTTACTATTTCAATGACAAATCTCTGTTTTTACTCTGTTCAATTCTGCAGTTGTCTTGGCACTTTGCTCTCTCAATGACAAATCACTTTACTCTGTTTTTAATTCTTCTAATAAATTTCTTCCACCGTCTTTCAAAAGTTTTTCATCTTTACTGTGTTTAACAGTAAACTCATACATATTATTTTTGAATAAAATTTTATAAAAAAAGTTATAATATTTTAAGAATTTAGCTCAATTTTTTTTTTAACAAAACATGAATTAAATATGAATTTTTAAAGGTTAAAAATTCATTTTTAATTCATGTTGGGTTGAAAAATTCTAGTTTTTTTCAGAGATTTTTACAATATTTTATACAATTTTGTTAAAAAATACAAATGCAACCCATGAATTGACTTAAAAATAGATATCAAAAGTGGTGATTGAAAATTTTATAGAGATTAAAAATCGAAAGAATTTTTTTAGAAAGACTTAATTGAAAAGTTTGTATATTTATAAAGAACAAAAACATGTTTAACCCTTGAAATATTTGTTTTAGCATACTAGAAAACACTATTTTAATCTCCGTGAGCTTAAATTAGTTGGTAGGGATATTGCATATTATATGCAGGGGTCGGGGTTCGAATCTCGGACACCCCACTTCTCCACATTTAATTATGTTGGCTCTAGCCACTAAACTACTTGATAAAAAAAACTATTTTAAAATATAAATCTTGCTGCAAAATAAAATAAAGGTTTCTACAACATGAATAACAATATTTTTATTTGATAATTTAGTTTTTTAGGAATTGAAAAATTTGTTATTTCCTATGAAATTACATGGACATTTACAAAATAGAAAACATTGACTTAAAATAAGACAACATATTATTACACCTTAATCTCGACTATGATTTGACTACAACATCAAATAACTTTGTGGTTCTTCATCTTATCAAGTGTCCCAAAATTACTTCCCAGGTTCAAATCGTACTCATCAATCTAAACAAAAAAAAAGTGAGATATGATATCTCAGTGAGTTCTTAAACAAACTTTTAGCGCACTAACTTCCACTTTCAATATCTATTTCACAATCTCAATATAAAATTCACTTGAAGGTCCATAACAGTTCAATTTGAATGTTTTTTCTGTGTTCCAATTGATGTTCAACCAAGAATTTATATCATCGTTTGAGTATCACCAATTCACCATGATAGACATAATTAAAAATACACTTCAGCATCCATTATATCTTGGGTTAATAGGGTTTTTATAGGTCATTTCCGGTTTTCCCTCTTGTAAATTATTTTTTTTTATTTACCCCCTGTAAAAAAAAATTGTTTTGATTTACCCCCTAATAGGTCAAACAAAAACCAATTTTATTTTTTTTTCAATAAATTTTCGTTTTTGTTTGACCTATTAGAGGGTAAATTAAAACAAAAATATTTTACACGGAGGTAAATCAAAAAAAAAAATTACAGGAAGAAAAACTAGAAATGACCTATATTACAGGGGGTAAAGACTTATTAACCCTTGTATTTTCTTTGGTTATTGTTGTTGAATCATAAATCTACACAACATATATATTTATGCAGGATAGCAATGATATGTTTACGCAGGATAACAATGATATGTTCATACAAATATGTAAAATGCATAAAGACATAAAAAAAAAAATTGTCAGGTAGCCTATTGGCACCTTATAAGGTGAATAAGTGGGGTGTTCGGGGTTTGAACCCCGGCCTCTGCATATAACAATGCATTGTCCTACCAACTGAGTTATGCTCACAGGACTATAAAGACATAATTTTAATGCTAACAATAGTAGAGAAAAAAAAAACTCGTTTAATTTTATAAACTAGATTATTACATTTTTGGAATAGTCTTCCTTCAAATCCAAATGGATTGTTATTATTATTGTTATTTTATTATCGTAGGAAGACTACAAATTTCTAAGGCCTATACGACAGCAGAGGGGCTCTATATTGCAACATCCAAATTTTTGTACGTTAAAATCATTAGGATTTGAAGATGGATATTCTGTATCATCCTTAATCTCTTGCGGAGCTTCAATTTCTTTAGTGTTTTCACCCAAAGCACTCACGATAACAATAAGCAACAATGCCATTTTCAACACCATCTTCAAGGAAGTTGCCATTACAAACCACTTTTATTTTCAAAGAAAATCTAAATAGTTAAATTTGTATTGTGTCTACCTCTAATTCTATCTATTTATATATACCTAATAAGATTAATTTTGGTAATAGTAATAAATGTTATATATTTTTTTGACTAGTTAAATATATAGTTAAATTAAAAATTACTGTTATGTTAATTCATTATAATACACTAAAAATAAAATTATTTTGTAAAAAAAGTAGTCAATATATAATTATAGGGTAGATCAATTATAACACTTTAACTGCCTTCCTGGTTGGGTCTTGTTGAAGGGGATACTTTTTTAAAGTAACGATATTTGTACAATTATTTTTTATAACTTTTGTGATAATCTTCTTTTTCTATCTTTCTATTGATCAAAAACAATAAAGAGAAAAATAAATAGAGACTAAAAATACAATGTGAGTACGAGAAAGAAATTTATCCAAAAGTTATCACAAAATGAATTTGAACCTCTTATACAAAGGTCAAGAGTTCGACCTATGACTCTTGCGTGCGTATGAAAGAAAAAGTCTATAGACTATTATTCTAAAAAATATTGATCTATTACTCTTGTGTATGAAAGAAAAATCAGTAGAAATGGAAGAATTCATTTTGTATGTCCCACAAGTTCCACCTTCTAGTATTTATTTTCAACACTATTTATTATCTCTTAATTTCTATAAATTTATTTCTAAGCACTTTATTTATTTTGATTGATTTTTTTAAGTGCTTATTTCATCAAATTTTAAAGAACACAATTCAACTCCCTCAATCGTTTATGTTTGAAGTCACTTGTTGAACATGAATAAGTTTTTGTCACTCATAGAGTTTGCTTACATCGATAATTTTCACCCTGGTATTATAATGACACCATATGAAGCTATGAATGCTTGAAGAAGTAGAATTGCTTAACGTGGGTTTGAAATTGGAAATAGTCTTGTATTAGAGATGGATGTGGTTCAACAGACCATTGAAAAAGTTAAGATGATTCAATAAAATATTAAAACATCTCATAGTAAGAATAAAAGCAACCATGACCAGAGGAGAAAATACTTGAAATTTTTATAGGGTGATCATGTATTTTTAAGAGTCACTTCAACGGTTCAACCACTTGGGTTGGGAGAGCATTGAAAATGGGTAAACTTAACTCTCATTTTATTGGACCTTTTCAAATCCTGAAACATACTGGTGGTGTAGGCAACCAAGTAATGTTACCACTTTCACTTTCTAACCTTCACATGCTTTCTATGTCTCACAAGTTTGGCAAATATGCTATCGACCCAATGCATGTAGTTGAATTGGATGATGTTTAAATATAGAAAATTTTACTTTTGAGACTTTGCATGTTTGGATAAAGATCAAGAAACTATGAGAAAGTGATTATATTGGTAAAAGTTGTATGGGTTGGAGCAGCCGGTGAATATGCAACTTGGGATAGTGAGAATAAGATGTGCAATTTGTACTCATAATTGTTTGCTCAGATAGATTGTAGATAAAAAGCTAAAAAAAAATATTAATGGAATATTAATTGAACTTCCTATCGTTCCTGCACAAGGAGTGCCAGGAAATTCTAAGAGAATGAAGAAGCAGCCATATTAGAGGTCCGTAAGTTTAAACGAAAAAAGAGCCAAAATACAAGCTCAACAGCAAAGGAAACTAAATAGTAACACCCAAACACGAAAGAGAATTAAACCACCAAAAATGATAGTTAAAAATAAAATTTGGTTGATTTTACTTCGACCACCAGAAAGATTGGAGTTTAATTAATTTTCTCAAGAAGATACTAAAGAGAATTCCCCTTTTGATTAAAAACTTTTGAATTTCTTACACGACAAATGATCCAGACGCATGAAATCCAAATCAAATTAAGACCACAACAAATACTTTTTGAGAAGCCGCCAGTTGATCCGAATTTAAGTAAATGGTCCGAGAAATGAGTCAGGTAAATTTTGAATCATTACTTTTATCTTAAGTTTTTGACATCTAAAAAATTCGTATTTAGTTCATCTCATATTAAAAAAAATAGAGAGAAATTTTCTATAATGTTTCAAACATGCTTGGAAAAAAATCCAAAGACATATGTCGACTTGTTCTTAACAACACAGACTAAAACTCCTTGCAAAATAATTTGTAGCGAGTAAAACCTATGATTTTTTTAATTGAAACGACAAATAAAAGAAAATCAGTTATATAGAGACTAAAAATATGATCTCTCTCTCTCTCTCTCTCTCTCTCTCGTCACACAAGTATATTATTTTTTTTTTGAAGAGGCTAAAATGAGATATATTACCACTGCAAAAGTTCCTCGTATGCCAGAGAAGAACACCAAAGTCACAGCAGTATTTACAACTATGAACAACAAATCAACAAAAAAGAAAACAACAAACTATTAACCAATGCCCAAAATGGTGTAAGGACTAAGCCACCAGTCATGGTAATTAAAGGGAAGAGAAGGAAACTTCGCCTTTAACCACATAAAAGTGAGGGATTTAATTTTATCCACCACCTGAACAATTGTGCATTCTTTGCCTGTGAATAGTTTGTTGTTTCTTTCATTCCAAATTTCCCACACGGATGCAAATCAAATAACCTGAAGAATCGACCGACGAGCCTTAGCAACTCCACCAACAAAAATGAATTGATTAAAATAATCCCCCACACTCAAGCGAGATATCGTCGATATGCCCAACCACCTGAATATTAAATGTCAAACTGAACCAAAAAGATGAAAATGTAAAAACAAATGTGAAGAGTTCTCGTCAGAGCCATAACCGGCCACACACAACCTTGAATCATTATGGATAACCCCACGTCTAACTAAATTGTCCTTTGTTGGCAACCTATCTCGAAACTGCCGCCAAGCAAACAAGCCGACCTTCAAAGGAACATCTTTATTCCAAATAGAAGATGCAGCCACTGAAGAAGCAGCAGGAAGTTGAATAGTGAGGAAATTATAAGCACTACGAACGGAGAAGTCGTGAGATGTCTCCAAATTCCAAAGCCACCTGTCAGCTTTATCAACCTGCAAAGTGACATTTTGAAGTAATAATATGAGTTCCCCCCACCAACTCCTCCTCCCATGCCAACAACCGCCTCCTCCAACTCCACGCCTGCCCCTCATCCCCCCACCCTAACTGACACATCCCAACCACTGAAACCTCCTGACACAACGACAAGTCAAATAATCTAGGAAACCTAACTCGAAGCGACACATCTCCAACCCACACATCCGACCAAAACAGAGTACTCTCCCCATTTCAAACACCACAATTGACATTATCCCGAAACCACTCTTCCATACTCAACACCTCTAAATCACGCCAGCACATAGATGAGTAGCGCCCCCCATCCCTCAACCGCCCCTCTGCCAACCCATACCGTGCTAACAACACTCTAAACCACAAACTCTCCCTCTCCACCAACATCCGCCAACACCACTTCCCTAGTAACGCACTATTAAACTCCCTAATTCTCCTAACCTCCAACCTCCTTACTGCTACAAACAAAATTCCAGTCCACCCAAGATATTTTCATGTGGTCCTCACTCCCCTAAAAAAAACAATTTAACATAGATTCTATAGAGGAGACAATACTTGAAGGAGCCTTGAGAAAAGAAAGTGCATAAACACGCAGAGATGACAGGACAGACTTCAGTAAAACCAGACAACCACCCAAGGATAAATGTTTAGAGTTCCAGCTAGACAGTCCAGACTTTATACGGTTCAGTAACGATTCCCAAAAAGCCAACCGCCTCGCATTTCCACCAATAGGCAAACCGAGATACACAAAAGGGATAACCTTACAATTCAATACCATAGTTGCTTCAGATAACCAGGAAGCGGGCATATTTACCCCGACCAACTGACTCTTAGAAAAGTTTACCTTCAACCCAGATAGAGATTCAAAAAGAAGAAGAACCACCCGCATAGCTTGAATATTTGCCCACGACTTCTCTCCCAGGATGAGAGTATTGTCTGCAAATTGAAGATGGTATATTATTCAACCCAGATAGTATATTATTTTAAATACAAACAATGTTAGAATTCACTTTGAGATCCGTGACATAGTTTGGAAGTTTTCATTGGGGATAATTGTTGAACCAAGAATCTATTTCCTTCGGTCTACAATCACATGTAAGAAGCAAATTGCGGTAATATCAATTTAACTATTCAATATATAATAATAATAATAATAATAATAATAATAATAATAATAATAATAATAATAATTATTATTATTATTATTATAATCAAGGTGTGTTTGGAACTACGTTTGGTTCTCTTTCAAACGTAAGAAATTTCAACTCTTCAATTTGTAGCTTCACATATCTGTAGTGGAAAATGTCTAGGGGAGTGCGACAAACTTGAGTTTAGGATTGCAAAAGATGAACCAAACACATACTCAATTGATTTTGAACCATAAAGTTATATGAGTGTGTTTGATGATCATATGACTGATGCTAAATATATTGAATATGGATGGTTATAGACATCTATAACCCACATGCAGCATATTTGTTTTTTCTTTAACAACAAAATTTATTAAACTAGATCCCTGCTCTCAAGACGAACAGAGATGATCAGTGAATTAGAAACTACAAACTAGAGACATTGTATATAGGCAGAACACCTAAAAATAAACACCATGAAAGACATCCATATGCATAACACCTCAAACACACCTTCCTTCAACACATATGAGGACAATAACCACCAAAATAAAATCTCATTACCAAAATCAGACTCCATCACAAACAACCATTGAAAACGATATTCATAACCACCTATTGTCACTACTCACCACAACAAAAACACCCATAGAACAAACAACCTCTTCTCATCACCATAGTTGAGACACACTCTCCTAAACTAATGCTCATACAGCTTCCACCACCTCTCAACCTCCACTCCACCGAAAACACACCATAGCGCAAAACACAAGCAGCATGGGTTTGTTAGTGATATGTTAAAAAATTGTAAAATGAATAAAGACCAACTTAAGATGGTAACATTAGCAAAGAAAATATAGAACTTTCCATTTAATCTCGTAAATGGATTTATTACATTTTTTGGAATATTCTTCCTTCAAATCCAAATGGATTGATTATTACATTAAGAACTACATATTTCTAAGTCCTCAAATTTCTAAGTCCTATACGACAACAAATAGGCTCCCACACACAACATTTAGATGCTTGTATCTCAAAATCAACAGGAGTTGAATATGGATATTTCATTTCATCCTTAATTCCTTTTGCGGTTTCAATTCCTTGGGTGTTTCCCACCAAAGCACCGACAATAACAATAAGCAACAATGCCATTTTCACCACCATTTTTAAGGAAGTTGCCATTACAAACCACTTTTATTTTCATTGAAAATCTAAGGAGTTAAATTTATATTGTATCTACCTCTAATTCTATCTGTTTATATATACCTAATAAGATTAATTTTGGTAATAGTAATAAATATTATATATTTTTTTGACTAGTTAAATATATAATCAAATTAAATATTACTGTTATGTTAATTCATTATAATATATTAAAAATAAAATCATTTTATAAAAAAGTAGTCTATATATAATTATAGGGTAGATCACTTTATAACACTTTAACCAATGCAAAAAGAGGAAGAACGGTAGAAAGAAAAGGTAGTCAATATATAATATTACTGTTTTTGTAGAATTATTTTTTGATAATTTTGTGATAATCTTCTTTTTATCTTTTTTTATTGGTCAAAAATAGTAGAAAGAAAAATGCAAAAAGAGTAAGAAGAGTAGAATACAATGTGATTATGAGAGAAAAATTTGTTCAAAACTTATCACAAAATAGTTGTACAAATATCATTTCTCAATTTTCTATAACACGTTGAATGAAGATTTGAATTCTATACAATAGATGTGTCTACATTTTCCTTTAAAAAAAAAATGTGTCTACTTTTAATGTCAGAAAATACTACCTCGAATATAATTAACTCCAGTGAAGAGGACACATATACCTAATTTCAAAAAGGCGAAGAAAAGAATAAAAAAAAATGTTAAAAAGCCTACATTAAAGCTTAGAGTTGGTATTGCCATTCTTTTTCAAATAAATTAATATCAACTAAAGTCTAAAAGAATTGGTGATTCAACCTAGCAAACTCGAATTGGTGATTCAACCTGGCAAACTGGAATTGGTGATTCTTAAAAACACTATTTATCACAAACACTATTTATTTACTGGGAAATGCTAACAAAAATAGAACTTTATCTTTGAAATGCGCATTTAACACTATTTATAAAAACACTATTTATCACAAACACTATTTATTTATGAGTAAACCATCAAATTGGTTCATGTTTTTGTAAGTTACTTTCAAATTAATCTTCGATTCTATTAATATTTTAAATTAGTCTCTATCTTTGTCAAAAGTTTCCAATTAGATCCCTCGTCACATGACAAAAACATAATGACATAAGTCTAATTGAGAAATTTTTGACAAAGACAGAGACTAATTTAAAATATTAATAGAGTCATAGGCTAACTTGAGAATAGCTTACAAAGGCGGGGATCAATTCGATGGTTATGGATTATTTTTAATTTTAAATCTTTACCAAGTGTCATATTTGTTATAATTAGAAATAGTAAGAGGTTGATTTTCAATTTTAAGGAACTTTTGTAGAAAAACATGGTTGTTACAATCATAATAGTGGATTTCATATTTGTTATAATAGTCTTGCTAACGAGTGCTTTCGAGGTACTCCTTTCGTTTCACAATATTTGTCTATTTTGGAGAATAATTTTCACTTTACTTGTCACTTTTAAGTTTCAATGCAGCATTAATTATTGGTTTATCAATAATACATTTACCTATTTATTGTAAGAGAGAAATACTATAATGAAATAATAAATGAGTAAGGATATTATTGAAAAAACACAAAGAATTTCATCAAAAATGACAACATGTATTTGATTCCTTGGTATGTGTAATTTCTTCAAAATGGACAAGTATTGTGATACAGATGGAGTATTTTTTAAGGATTTCTAATGAAGAAATTATTCTTTAAAAAAATCAAAGATTTTGATTTCCAATGCGATAAAAACATAGATTTTGATAAAATTTTATTACTTTAGATGCTTAAAGAGTGTCTCAAAAGCACCGGTGAACATTTCTTTTGTTGTAATTAGACATGTGATGTATTTGAAGAGGTTAAATGAGGCCACAAATTATTCGCACAAATTTAACGAACGTATAAAAACTAAAGGCAAATAGCATTTTGATTTTTCAACTACTTGCAATTATTATTGTTCTTCAAATGTCAGAATAGCAAATAGAACCGCCGCTTGTGAATTTCTTTTTTTACACAATTAATTAATTTTTTGACAGATTTTGGACACAATTAAATAATTAATTATTACAAAGACCCTTCATGGTTGCTCTTTAGAATATGAACCGCCTATATTAGTTAGTTGAAACAAAACTAAAGAAAAAGACGTAAATAGAGAAACCAAGCAAAAATCTTGTAAACATGTGATAGAGAGGTTGGTGAGCATCGTCATAGAAGCCACTAGAGTGATAACAATAAAATTGTTTTTCGGAGAAATTGAAATTAAAAGGATAAAAAATAAACCATTCGGGATTTGCACCATTTTTTTTCCGTGCACATGAGCATTTCTCATATTTGAAACATCTTTGGTTTAGGTCAAGTAAAATTTTCAATCAAAACGGTCTACCACCCAAGACAGGCCACTTACTGTTTGTGTATTTAAAGAACTTTACATATTGTTAATAATTACTAATTATTTGCATATTCTATTTATTTTTTCACAAAGATAGCAAAAATCGTGAATATTTTTGGTATTGGAATAGCCATTCCGCTCATTTCGTCAAGATAAAGAAGACGTAGTCTATTATAACTAGTTCTTGCCAAGAAAAAAAGGGCAGCGTCAATAAATCCATGAGATATTATTTGTAAAACGGCCCCGTTGAGCCCAGTATCACTTATAGAACCAATTCCTAGAATTATGAAACTCATATGAGATACCGAAGAATAAGCTATTCTTTTTAGGGTTTAGGGTTCAGATTTCAGAAGCTTACATTCAGCTCTGATTTTTCACCCGAAACATCTAACTTTCTGAAGTTCACGATAGAATTAGTAGGTCTGACAGGCCAAAATCAAAACCAGCCTTTAATCAAAACAAACACTTTCAAATAAAGTTTAACTTATTAAATTCCAATACGAAGTCCATTTGTTGAAATACAACAAAAAACACCATACTCATGATAGCATAATACTACATTCTGGTTTAGCAAAAATCATTTCATCCTATGGAAAACAATGTTAAAGGTTAGAAACCTCAACAAATCACAGGTTTGTTGTCAAAGGCCTCTCTATCTTTCAACAGGTTAGGGCAGAATCTCTTTGCCAGAACTTCAACCTGCTCAATGAATGACTTGGCTGCATGCTCCCCAATATGGTGGATCATTTGTTCCCATCGTTTCCTGCACACATCACCAGACCTATGCTCAAGTAGATTGTCCCAGTCTACCTCCTCCATGCAGCAAGCATCCAAAGCATATAAAGCGTTTATCAAGCGGAAGTCATCGGTATCACACCAATCACCACTAGCAACCATTGTTGATGTTAATTGCTCGTACCACTTCTTGCAGCAAAATGCACTGTTTCGGGTCTCCAATTTGTGACCAATTGCCTCCCAACAAATATTATCTCGCAACATACCATGTTGTGATTTTTTATAAGGCTCTTTAGCCCTCTCGAGCAGATCTAGGTTTACTAAGTTAAATAAATTTTGATACTCCTCTTGGGACCAATGTCCTTTTTTTGTTTTGGTATATTTTAATCGGCGCCACGCATCTTTTACCTGATCTCGACTTTTACCCAAAGCGTCGGCTACAGCCCTCCAACTAGCTCCATGTTGCTCGTAGGTCTTTTCAATAAATTCCAGCTCTTCATGTGTCCACTTACACCTCCCCTCCCTTTCTAACAAAGCATGAGCGCGTTGATACACACTCATATGAGGCCTCTCAGGTATGCTTTTTGCGATTTCTTTCCAACAGCCTCTAACCTCGGGGTGTAATTTGACATTTAGAACCATATCAAGACCTTCGTCTCCCAAACCATGAGAATCTATATACTCCGAAACAGCTGCTTTGATCTTCTCATCTTCTTCGGGTGTATACCTTTTCCCACGCAATAAGCCGTCACAACATAACTTCTCCTCCACCTCATCAGCCCAAGTTACTTGTTTGCGTTTAGATGTTCCATTATGTGCAGAGTTAGGAGTTTCATTATGTGCACGGTTAGGAGACTCGCTTGTTACTATCTTTGCTTTCTTTTTTTTCTTCATCTTTTTGCCTTGATCATTAACTTCAGTGACGGAGAAACAAGCATCAGCATCACCTTCATTGCTGGGAGTTTCATTACGTGCACAGTTAGGAGACTCGCTTGTAACTGTCTTTGCTTTCTTTTTTTTCTTCATCTTTTTGCCTTGATCATTAACTTCAGTGACAGAGAAACAAGTATCAGCATCACCTTCATTGCTTATAATGTCACTATACTCCTTAAGTTTGGCTTCCTCAATTAGTTTCTTCTTCTTCTTCATTTTCTTTCCTTGGCCATCATCATCTTCACATTCATTTGGTTCAAACTTGCTATACTCCTTATGTTTACTTTCTTGACTTAGTTTCTTCTTCTTTTTCTTCATCTTCTTGTCTTGCTCACCCTCTTCACCTCCATTGCTTCTAAAGTCATTACACTCATTAAGTGTGTTTCCTTCAATTAGTTTCTGCTTCTTTTTCGTCTTTTTTTCTTGGTCATCTTCACAATCATTGCTTTTGAACTCACTATACTCCTTATGTGTGCCTTCTTCACTTGGTTTCTTCTTTTTCTTCATCTTTTTCTCTCGCTCACCATCTTCATCATCATTGCTTCTAAAGTCATTACATTCCTTCAATGTGCTTCCGTCAATTAGCTTCTTTTTCATCTTCTTTCCTTGGTCGTCAGCTTCACATTCGTTACTTTTGAACTCGTTATACTCCTTATGTTTGCTTTCCTCACTCAATTTTTCCTTTTTCTTTTTCTTCTTTCCCTGCTCGCCATTATCACCTTCATTGCTTCTAAAGTTGTTGCCCTCCTCAAGTGTGTTTCCTTCAACTAGCTTCCGCTTCTTTTTCATCTTCTTTCCGTGGTCATGATCTTCACATTCATTGCTTTTGAACTCATTATACTTCTTATGATTGCTTTCTTCACCCAGTTTCTTCTTCTTTTTCTTTTTCTTTTTGCCTTGCTCGCCATCTTCACTTTTATTGCTTTTGATCAAAGGCAGATCAGCTACATTGCTTTCGGACATATATGGATCACCTCCATTGGTTTCACCCTCGTCGTCTTCAGTTCTTTTGTTTTTCTTGCTCGGAGTCTTCATCTTCGTTCTGTGCCCCTCTTCAATGACTGCAAAATAAACCCGTTCAATATAGGACATCACATGTTTATAATACATTTCTTTAAAATTAACAAAATAATATCAAAGCATAAAATAATAGAGAAAATAAATATTTCAAAATTAACTTGAGTTATCATAGATGTCGTAAAATGGTATTATTTATTTAATCATTGTGGCATTCCCATATATTAATTGGTATAAAGTTATTAAGAAAAACAATATGTTAGTGTATATGAAGTGTCCAAAAAAATTGTGCCCAGCAAAGCTACTATGTTA
>Ga0228710_1004615_pt1 | contig 21696 bp, 11 predicted proteins | sample MedpolnodulmetaG_FD_177995 | JGI IMG/M metagenome (GOLD analysis project Ga0228710, IMG submission 177995) | Root nodule microbial communities from Medicago polymorpha collected in Santa Monica, California, United States - pink nodules | ecosystem: Host-associated > Plants > Roots > Nodule...
AAACTAAACTCAGGTCTCTAAACTGTTCAAGTAGCTCCAACTCTTTAACCATCATAGCTGACATATGTAGAGTTTTCCTACTTAAAGCATCTGCAACAACATTAGCTTTACCTGGATGGTAATTCAAACCAAAATCATAATCTTTCAAGAATTCAAGCCATCTTCGCTGCCTCATATTCAGTTCCTTCTGATCAAACAAATACTTCAAACTCTTATGATCACTGAACACTTCGAATATAGAACCATACTAATAATGCCTCCAAATCTTAAGCACAAAAACCACTGCAGCCAATTCTAGATCATGAGTAGGATAATTTCGTTCATGAATCCTCCACTGTCTCGACGCATAAGCTACTACCTTATTATCCTGCATAAGCACACCACCTAAACCCAACTTGGACGCATCACAATACACCACAAAAGGTTCATCTAACTTCGGTAGAATCAAAACCGGAGCCGTCGTCAACCGCTGCTTCAATTCATTAAAGTTGTTCTCACACTGAACATCCCACACAAAAGCTTTACCTTTACAGGTCAACTGAGTTAACGGAAGTGCTAACTTTGAAAATCCGTCTATAAACATGCGGTAATAACCTGCCAGACCCAAAAAGCTTATAACCTCGGTAACCGACTTAGGAGTCTCCCATTGTGATACTGCATCAACTTTAGACGGATCCACAACAATACCACTACCAGAAATAATATGGCCAAGAAAACTCACCTCATTCAACCAGAATTCACACTTTGACAACTTGGCATATAACTTTTTCTCTTTCAGCACTTGCAAAACAATCTGCAAATGCTCAGCATGTTCCTCCTCAGACTTAGAGTATATCAAAATATCATCAATGAACACAACAACAAACCGATCCAAATAAGCATGAAAAATACGATTCATGTACTCCATAAATACGCCCGGCGCATTAGTAACACCGAAAGGCATCACTAAATACTCATAATGTCTGTAACGTGTCCTAAAGGCCGTCTTCTGGATATCTTCATCTTTCACTTTAATTTGGTGATAACCCGATCTCAAATCAATCTTGCTAAACACACGTGCACCCACCAACTGATCCATCAAATCATCAATTCTCGAAAGTGGATACCTATTCTTTATCGTCACTTTATTCAACTGTCGATAATCAATACACAGCCTCATGCTACCATCTTTCTTCTTAACCAACAACATCGGCGCTCCCCAAGGTGAAACACTTGGTCTACAAACTTCTTATCAAGCAAATCTTCTAACTGCTTCTTCAACTCGGCCAATTCAGAAGCCGACATACGGGAAGGTGCCATCGACATAGGCTTCGTACCCGGAACAAGATCAATTGAAAATTCAACCTCTCTCTCTGGTGGCACATCAAGAATCTCATCAGGAAAAACTTCTGGAAATTTGCACACAACTTGCAACTTATCAATCACTGCTTGATTCTCAACAGACAAAGATGCCATCAAGGAAAACATCGGAATTTCATCACGCTCTAACTGCTTCAGCTGCTTGGTAAACAAGAACTCAACTTCACTCTCTTCTTCAACAGAAGAAAATTACACCGACTTACTAAAACAATTAATATGAACATGATTATACTCCAACCAGTTCATACCAAATATTACATCCATTCCACTCAAGGGTAAACAGACTAAATCAACTTCAAACTCTCGACCAAACATCGACAACGGACATTTCAGACACACTAGAGAGGTAGTCACCGAACCCTTAGCTAGAGTTTCGACAACCATTTCTCCATTCATATTCGACATATCAAGACCCAACTTAGAAGCACAATCAACAACAAAAAAAAATGCGTAGCACCAATATCAATAATAGCAATTAAAGGAGTACTATTGAAGAAACAAGTACCTCTGATCAGCCGATCCTCATTCATTGTTTGCGTACCAGTCAAAGCAAACACCTTCCCACTAGCCTGAACCTTCTTAGGCTTCTTGCACTGTGAACCAATGTGACCTTCCTCTTCACAGTTGAAACAAACCATATCACCATGCTTGCATTCTGTAATTGTATGCCCCTTCTTACCACAACAGAAACACCGCTTCTCATCTCCAGGACAAGCATTACTCTTGTGGCCCTTCTCACCACACGTGTAACAAGCCATAGGTCACTTTCTTCTTTGAAGAAAGAATTTGATTTGGTAGAAAAATTGGTCGAAGAATTCAAAAAGAAAAGACAAGAAGAGTAGAGATTGCAGTTCTCCGAAATGAGAGGTATTGAGAAGTTCTCCAAAGAGCTAGGAAATATGAAAAAGCAATTTACTTGTGTTGAAAGACCTAATGAATCTCACAAGAAAATGCAGAGCGAAAGGAAGAACCCAAGATTGACGGTGTAGACTAACTGTGAAAATAGGAGTAGACTAATTGTGTGTAAGGATTAGAAAGAGAATTTCCATTGATTCAACTGTTTTTGACTGTTTGAATATTGTGTAGCACATACATTTTAGATTGACAGTGTGTCCGGTGTCCATGTTAGGTATTCTTGTCTATCATTGTTTCAACAACTATTACATAAATGCAATATGTTTAAAACCTGATACTATAATTGAAGTAATTATAATTGATGTAATTAGTTGAAGAAACCAATAGAATAAGCAAAATCTTTCATTCATTAAACTCTTCATTTGTATTGGTAATTACAGTGGAACAAAAAAAAATCTAAAAAGTAATCAATTTAATCAGAATATAATCCTAAACTTTGCAAAGAATACAAACAGGGTTGTTATGGATTATCACCACCACTGTTGCCAAAGAACTCAAATATTCGAACTTTCAGAATACGTCTTCTAAAACTTAGCCAGGACAACTTCTCAGCCACCTATTATGATAAAACTCGAGACCAAGCGATTTTACTTGCAGTAACCCTCTTTAATTAATTACAAGTAACTATTGTGTTTTCATGACAATGTAGTTCTCCTCAGCCTGGTTTTGCAAAAAGAAATTTGAAGCCTTTAGCCATCGACGATTAACCAAAAACTTATTTCAAGATGCTATCTTAGGATGCTAGTATGTGCTTGATGATTGAATGCATGTGGGTGCGTGTGTTCTGGTGTACTGATGTCATACCAAATGTCCTAACATCCTAAATTGTGTGAATTTATTTTTCTCGAAAGCATTCTATGTGGGAGTTTATTTCTCTGTGGGTTGATGTTTATGTATGAGAGTTTATTTCTCCTGTTCGTTCTTCTGTGAAGCTGGCTTCTAGACTATTCTGCTGTGTATGCCTCTGATGTGTTGGATGATGTCTCAACATGTCCATTATTCATTATTTTTCAAAGTTGTATTTTTTAAGTAATCTTGATGTTTTCCTGTTATCTTCTTTTGTGATGAGTACTTATGTTAAAGTTAAAGAAGGTATGACTGTTTGATCTCCCGCTCTTTTGTTTTATCTATGCAAGTTCCTTGGCTTTTAAAGATATGCGCTGCAAAGGTTGTTTTAGCCAAAATTTGCCAAAGGGGGAAATTGTTAGGTTTTTAGACTTGTATTGTCTGCATTTTGTTAAAACAAGAGTTCTATTAAGATGTCGGACAAGATGTCTTGACATTTTGTTAAACGTGAGATCCCTGAAGATTCTTTGAAGATTTGATTCATATATGTAGTTGACCAAGAAGCGTGTGGTTTCTAGAAGCAATGATAGGTGGTTTAGCTTTGCCATGTTTTTTAAGTATGATGTAGTAACATTTAGGGAAACACCATATTTGCTTCATAATTTTGTGTTGAAAACCGCGCGGTTCAGCTGATTGTTTGGCCCGAGTTACGCATCAAGCCCATTATGCATTCAGGCTATATAAAGGAAGACTCAAGACCTAATTCATCACTAAAGCCACAATTGTCAAAAGTGTCTATTAGGGTTTTAGTCTGTCCTTGTTATTTGTGAGTTACTCTTGTATCTTGTTGATGCATAAAGCTAGACTGTAGTTGAGTTGTAAACTTTGAATCACTCAAAGCTTATAAGCAAAAGTTGATTCTTTGTCTAGGAGTGTGTCTCCATTAATGTTGTTATTATTGAGTCAATCACTAGGACTGTGGTTGAGAGGAAGTGAGAGGGGGATCTCATATCTAGGAGAGTCTTAGGTAGAAATTGCATGGGTGGTGATTAGGTGCGAAGCTAGTAGACTGAAGATAGTTTTTATTCATGCTTCAAACTAATACTATTATAGTGAATTTCCTTCCTGACTTAGTAACCCCCAAATGTAGGTGACGTTGCATCGAACTAAGTTAACAAATAGCTCTTGTTCTTTACTTTTCTGCCTTTTTGTATAAGTTGTTATTTGTTTGTGTTGTCACGATGTTTTGACATCTCTCTTGTCATTTCACTTTTCATGACATCGTGCTCAACATCTTTTTTGCGTGGCAGAATTTCAAGTTTGCTTATTTATCAGGCGAATTACGAGCAAGTAGATCTATTGTGCAGCTAGTGTAGCTTTGTTGCATTTAAGTGTTGTGGAATGAAAGGAATCATCGCATTTTCAAAAACATCGAAACTTATATCCATCAATTGGTTTATAAAGTGAAATTATTTTCCTGTTGGTAGATGTAGACAACTAATATTAATATTCATCATAATTTCCATATGTGGTGGTCGAGCCCGTTTGTTTGTCTGGGCATCGACTAATTTCTTTGTATTTTTCTCTCTTTTGTGACCTGCTGGAGTGTATACTTTTGAGATTCTTTTTGGCACACCTTGTGCTATTAAGGACACTCCTTTGTTAGTAGTGTATATCTTTTTTGCTTGTTTAGAAAAAAAGATTATAAGTGATAAAATATCCTAATACCAATCACCTTCCTTTAAAAAAAACAATCACTTCTTTGAAAAAATAATTTATTTTGTTTGGATACAACTATATAAAATGGAATTTTTGTTACAACATTTACCTTTATCTTTTGCTACTCTTAATATGTTTTCATTTGAAACTGATGAGATTTTTTGTTGTAGATCCTAGTTTTTAAGAAAACTATAACAAACAAATACAATGCTCTTTATAGTGATTATTTTGAAGTTATAAAAACGACCTCATAGAGTCTGTTTGTTACAGATTAAAATAAAAATAATCTTGTCATTCGATAATTTAGAGATTTTTCTTAAACATTTTATAAAAAAATCAGAACCTATTTTGTGGTTGTTTACAATAATAAAATCATTTAAAAAAAAAAAAGAGTTTGTTTAAGACAATTATATAAAACAAATTTTTTGTTACGAAAATACTTCAATATTATGACCGTTATACAAAAACACTATCAAAACACTTCAATTTTTTGTTTAATCTTTTGTCAATCATACATAAACATTTCAATTTTTTTGTTACAAAATACAAAAAAAGTTAAAAAATATATGTCAAATAATTAAGATAAGATTAAACTGTGTTTGGTGGTCATTAACTTACATAAGTATAAAATAAAAAATAGACTATTGATTGATACAATTGATTAAAAAATTTTGAAACATTGTAAGTAGTTTGTTGAGATATTTATGTTACATAAATATTTTAAAAAATTAAAAACTTAAATAAAATATTTAACTAATAAGATCAAAGTAACTAATATTTTATTTGACATAAATATTAGTTTTAAAAAAATAAAAATATAAGGTCAAAACTTAGGTACAATTACTTAGGTGCTTTTCGTATGGTTCTTAACTAAAGAAATACAACTTCTTTTAGAGATAACAAACTTTAAGAGAATTATGGATTTAAGGAAATCATGGTAAATTTAGTTAAGAACCATATATGAAAGCACCTAAGTAATTGTACCTATTCGATTGTACCTATTGGATTGATAAATAGGGTTTCAGTGATATGGATTGATAAAATAGGGTTTCATTTTGTAAACAAGTAAGAGACGGCAAACTCTTCTCTATCTTCTCCTCAGGGGACAAAAAGTATCTGGTAATTTGGTGTTCGGCCGCAGAGGTAAGTAAAAGAATCAAACAATTTTCATCTCTAATCTTCCTTTCAATTAAATATCATATCTTTGTGTTAGTTGATAGTTAGTATAGTTAATTAATTGCTTGCATTACAATGTCATTGATATCTGAAGAAATGTTTTAAATCTCTATCCATGAAATAGCTTAAATTGAATGCTGAATTAAAGGCTACGGAGCATCAACACCAACGTGATCACGCAGACACGTAGTAATAATTTTAGAAATTAAAGCGTTTTCTTGGGTGTGAACCTTGCAAAGATTAAAATCGGAGCGAGTTTGTATTATGAATGGTGTTGGAATCCTTGGGAATGTTTAACTAGATAGTCCTTTTGGGGTTTGTTGGTGTTTTGTTTTTGCTGCTGTAGCTGCTGTTAGGTATTGTGAACAGCTGCTGCTGTGTCTGTTGTAAGGGCTGTGTTTTGGTTTTGGTAAAATTCCAAGACTTTTTGAGTCCTGTACGTGAGGCTAGGAGGTTTTTTGGGTTTCTTTTTTGCTGTTTGCTGTCTCACCCTATTGCCTAGCGCTGGGGTCGCTGGAATTTGCTCCTTTGGCAACAATTCCCTTTTCTCTTGGAGTAAAATAAAGTTAGAAATTCATGTCTGCAGAATAAGTGAATAACATTAGATTGAGTTCTGGCGGCTTTGGTGCACCAACTGCATATGGTTTACTTCATATAAGTAGACATTACTCATAATATTTTGTGGCTGAATTTAGCGAAAAGCACCAAATAAATATTACCTTCAGTAAAGAAGACTAAGTCATGCAATGACTCCATCGCTTAACATATAGGATTATTTACTTTTCAGTTATTGATTATGTTTGATAGATGATAGATGATAAATCAGTTTTCTTTTGTTTTTTAATTATAACAATATTCAGTAGTTTGTGGTACCCTCGACTTGTATATAAGAAATCTAGTGCTCATTGTTATTTTTACATTTTTTACATTCATTATTTGAAAGTGTCATGTATTCATGATACCTCTCTACTGGAGCGAGAGCTGATTGTTTTTGCTGCGTTGAAATTGCAGATTTGCTCCTTTCTGGCTCCAGCTTCGAACTACATCCCCAAGATGCCTGTCAGATGGATTCTTCACTGGCAACCGAGCCAAGGAACTACAGTGAACAGCCACATACTGAATGAAATCTCACAGTGTGTTGAGAATTTCAATGGCGTCAAAGACGGAAGATGCAAAGCTACCATTACTTTCTACAAACCCAATTTAAGAGACCAATCAATGAGTGCTCAATTTCCTCGTGATTTTCTTGGGATATCGCTGATGGAACAACCCAACAAATATTACCTGATCATTCGCGACAATAAGCTTGTTGTTGAGGCTGATTCTTCAATCTTAACTATCATGGAGAAACTTCAGTCCTATAAATCTAAGGTTGCACTTAATTGCGAGGGTTTGCAGTATAATCTGGGTGATTTTCAGATGAGACTGATTAAAGTTGTTCCAAATCAAGCTGAAAGTCTCAGAGGAATTCTAATGGAGATTGAATATCTCCCTATTTCTTCACTTGAAAATGCCAAGCCAATTATGGAAGAGTTCATAGAAATATGGCGAGAAGTGTTGTCCAAGAAATCATTACCTGGTCAGTTCATGCGAGTGGAACCAACTTTTGCAGATTACGGGCTCTCTGACAATTACACTTCGCAACATACAGCTGTCCAGTATGCTGCTGCATTGCCCCAACTATTTGCATCAGTTCAGTTAAGGAGTTAGTTAGGACCATTGAAGGAATGTTGTACCTAATTCTTATGTTTTTACTCCTCTTCAACTAGACATTTAATTTATTTGATGCATGGAGGCTATGGAAAAGTCACAAGGCAAACATTAGTAACTGAATTCCATTTTCTCTTCTCATTTTCACATATTATATAGCAAATCATGAAGCATTTATATTAGTATGTTGTTTCAATTTCCCCAAGAATTTTTTCATGTTGTTAAATATTTAGCTGCCTTCTGGATATCTGATTTTCTTTTCTTTCTGTTACAACCAAGAATCATCTTGCTAAGAAGAGTTTATATTAATTATTTCAGCATTAATAATGCCAATTATTATTAATTTATTTTAATGAGAACAAATTTTTCTTCCTCTTCTATGTTTCTCTACTCTAATAGCAACAAGACATTGAGTAATGTTAGAGACATAAAGTTGTAACATAGCAAGAGTATAAAACATTAGTGAGCCAGATCAAATTCTTCAATATCATATTGTAGAATAGATAATGAATATAATTAAACACTTTAATAACAAGTATTTCCATTGGAAAAATTGGTAGGACTATTTCAAAGTTGAGAAAGGAATCATTATGCATAGGCACTAATTTTACATATGCAAAATTTTACATTATTAAGTCACACTAATTAAAGTCAACAGAAACTTTGTAACAAAGTGGTGATCAACCATTTTACCTCAAAGTTAATTCATTTAAATCAGAATGAGTTTTTTTTGGAATTGCAGTTTAATGGAAGCTCAATTGGAAGAGTACTTGCTAAGCATACCATTCAAGTAGACACTTTCATTAAGCTTTCAGCACAGCTTGAAATTTGTTAAGTTCCTAAGATAAACTAATTACATACAAATGAATGCAAATAGTTTAAGTTTAATAAGAACTGTAGATTAAAGAAAGTTAAGTTAACAAGTGAATTAGGAACTTGTTTAGGCCTGGGAATATTAATGTCTTAAGGTTTGTTATTGTTGAGAATTTAAGAAGCCTCACATAGTTGAGTCAATTAATTTCAAGTTTTGGACTATAGGCCTCCTACAAATTCGGTGATCGTGTAAAAGGTCCGGCCACCGAAAAGGTAGAAAAGATAAAGAGTGATGAATTTGATTTTAATTTTAATTGGGGATAAGTGGCTACCTGGTTTTAGTCTTGATGATTCTGCTGATTTTTTATTTTTATTTTGTATTTTGTTAGGTTTCAACCTGAATTTTGTACTTAGTTTTATAAATATAAAATAACTTCCATCTAATTTGATCTAGTGTTTTTTCTTTTATCTCTCATCTTTTATATATTATACCATTGGCAAATGAAATCATAGATTGCAAATGCAATTAGCAGGTTCTGTCATGTACCAGAGATCATTTTTTATGTATCTCTTTTTTCGTCATCTATGCATACCTTGTGTATACTACTATAATGTCATTGCCAGTTAAGAGGCCATAATTTGACAGCAGAAACTCCTTGAACACTTCTTTTAAGAAATAAAAGGTGTCACCATATGATAATCAATGTAAAGATAAAGACGATACTCCTTTGTCGAGGAGACTTGCAATGCCAGTTGGTAAATCTACTGATAGGTCCCTTTCTTCCTTGAAGAAAGAATTTGATTTGGTAGAATAATTATTTGAAGAATTCAAAGAGAGAAGACAAGAAGAAGAAGAGAGATTGCAGTCCATAGAGATATTGGGAGCTAGGAAATATGAAAAAGCAATTTAGTTGTGTTGAAAGAATTAATGAATCTCACAAGAAAATGCAGAGCGAAAGCAAGCACAACTTTGTTTGATGGACGACTTGATTGTGTGTAAGGATGAGAAAGAGAATTGCCATTGATTCAACTGTTATTGACTGTTTGAATATTGTGTAGCACATACATTTTAGATTGACGGCGTGTCCGGTGTCCATGTTCGGTATTCATGTCTATCACTGTTTCATCAACTATTACTTAAATGCAATATGTTTAACACCTGATACTATAATTGAAGTAATTAGTTTTGAAGAAACCAATAGAATAAGCAAAATCTTTCATTCATTAAACTCTTCATTTGTATTCGTAAAAAAACTCCAATATTCAAACATTCAGAATATGTATTCTGAAACTTAGCCAGGACAACATTTCAGCCACCTATTATAATGACACTCGAGACAAAGTGATTTTACTTGCAACAACCCTCTTTAACTTATTACAAGTAACTACTGTGTTTCCCAGACAATGTAGTTCTCCTCAGGCAGCTTTTGCAAAAAGAAATTTCAAGCCATCGACGATTAACCAAAAATTTATTTTCTTTCTCTGCCCACATGGACTCCTCAGTTACAAACTCTTTAGCAACTACATGTGTCACAGTGGGACCAGGTTCTATCAAACGGTCACACATCCGCTTAGGACTTCACCTTGAAGTGATGACAAAACCTGGAAAACATGAATTGATTGCAAGAATGACATAACTTTATCAGAGTATCACACTAGGATGATGAAAAATTAACTTATATTTCCATCAACAAAAATACAAAATGCACAAACTAGAAGAATGATAAATATCAAAAAGATAACTAACCACCTGCCTCACATCTCGATCGACAAAGTCTCCTTGAATTTCCTACAAAACCCCACCACACTGTTTTAGCAATATATCAAATACAACAAACATTTTATCAGCAACATATGAGGCATACATCGAAGAATTTGGAGTTGATCTATCTAAGCACTTTGAGAATTCTGGCAAGCGCTCCATCAGTTTTGTTTTCATCAAGATGCAATTCAGTAAGTGATTTGCAATTAAGGTCGAATTCCTGGCAACTTGAATTGAAAAAGTGGTATCTCTCCATCAATATCATATTATCTCTGTGCTTCCGCCATACCTACAACATTTGTTAGCAACATTTTCATACATTTTCTATAAAAGGTAGAGACTTCTGAATCATTAAGTGGATAAATATTTAGCACATTTGAAACTATGAGCTTGGAATATAGAGAATAAACTTTAGAGGAATGGTTCATTAAAACACCAAGTTTAACAGTAATCAAGAAAAACTACTAATAATCCAAGATGGTAGTCTTTATAAGCTTTAATAAATAGATCAATTATGCTTTTTATAGTCCCTGGGCACAAACTCATGTTAGACCAAAAGAGCAATTTTAGAATGAGATGCTCTAACCAATGAAGAATGCTAGCAACACTCTTTTTTCCGGGAACATGAGTGTTGAAAAAAGGTGCATTAATATCCCTGTTCCAAATCAATTTTACTTTGCAATGATTATGGAGCTGTTAGTTCAAGCTTCCAATGATAGGGCACACGAATTAATAAATTAGTTTAACATTTACATTTCATATGACTATAGAGTTCTTTGATTCATATTATACAATTGTGTTTAATTTGTCCATTTGTATTAGGTAAAAAGAAGTATATTTTGAAATTGTTCATAGATTAACTATCATTCCAATTACATAATTCAGAAAAACCAAGTCAGAAACTAGCAGTGCACTCACCTTTTTTTTATCATCAAGAATTAGGATAGAATTAGGATAGAACTTTCTGTACCCAACACAAGATTCAGATCCTTCTGCTTCATTTCAGTCCCATCATCTCGAGAAATCACCTTATCTTTGAAGTATTTCCCTTGAGGATCAAGCAGCCTGGCCATCTCTAATTAATGAGTACCTCCGATCACCCATGGTGTAGATGTACATGTCAAACAATTTACTTGCTTCTTTAAGAAATGTGCAGACAATGGGCCTCAACTTGGTCATTATTTGCCTATGCTCCAATACGAAGAGTCTACCGCTGGCGATATATATTGTTTCATCATATAAAAGTTCAGGAAGGCAGCATATATAAAAAGCAATAAAAATCCAGACCATCAAGAAAGAGTTGTTAGGAAATTCACTCAGGAGGATGATGCTATTTTTAGGAGATGAATCTACTCTATATAAATGAGCTTGAAATACCCCAATTCTACTTCTCATGATATCGGAGGCGGTGTTTCGAGGATATGAATCTACTCTATATATAAATGAGTTTTGGTACTTGCAATTGCAGTCCTTTGGCAATAAAAGTTCGTGAACAAATGTTTGCTCAGAAAATTTTCAAGTTGGAATCGAAGACAAAAAATGCATAAAGCCTGCTGCAACCTTTCCAAAAGCATTTAACAAACACAACTGTAAGATTAGATGGAATATAAGTTCTTCGACCCACTTTTCCAAAATGTGTATAATGTCAGAATTTCAGTATAAGATGATCTAAAGACAACACATTAGAACTAGCACACATTATGCTGAATACAGAGGTCTCTTGTTCACTAATAATAAGATAAAGTTACAATGAAAAAATAGATGAATTTTTACTTGATAAATACAGCAGAGATGGGGAAATGCATCAAGTAAAACTTCTATAAAATTGTGCATTGGTTGGCACATACCTTCTAGAGAATCTGTATAGGTTTTTATATGAATTTCTTCTGGGCCCAAACGATGAAGGGAAGTGGTATTTAGCAGTGTGTGATCTAAGTCCAGAACCAAGCAAAGCTATCTATGGTTTAATAAATTCCGTGTGTGTAAGCTGCGCACTCTAGAAATTTCCTCCTCGAGAAGTCTTAATCCCTGAACATATGAAAATCTCCATGTTTAAAATCATGTAGAATAGTTGGATTGTGTGTATGATAAGATACAACAAGAGTTCAAAGGAGAAGAAGAAAAAAACGAATAAAATAGGATTTATAATGATATTTGCAACACCTGAGAGCAAAATTGATATAATACGGTTAAATTTGCAAGTTCCCAATACTCTCCCAAGAATGATACAATAGTGCTAAATTCGAGCTCATTAACTATCACCTATTAGTTACATTTCGCTCTCTAGAGATAATCTCTTAAGCAATTCAGCACCAAATCCTTATTTCTAACTCTCACAGTTCAAATACTCCACACCCTTGCTGCAAATTCACAACAATAACAACACCTTGCTCCAGTGATCTAAGTGTTCTTCCGAGTTTCTGCAAAACATGAGGATATCATAAAAAATAGTAGAACACACTTACTCAAATAAGGTCGTATCTTACGACATCATTCAGGACTCAAGAGACCTAGAAATGTAGAGGGAACATTTGCAAGTCCAAAGGGAATTACCAAGTACTCCTAATAGACTTCATGAGAGATTACATTCCCTAGAAAGTTGTATATGTGAGAACTCATCACAATAGATAGGAATATATATCCTAAACATTCATTCCAAAATAGTGACAACAACAATAGTATCCAATGGCAACAATAAAAATTAAATTGGTTTTGAGAGAGATGGAAATTCAAAGTTTTTCCATGGGTTGATGTCTTCTAAGAGGCGATCAAATGTTATCATTAAGAGTAATGTCAATGGTTTACAAGTTGAGGGTGTGAATAATGTTAGAAGTGAAATGTTCAATCATTTTGAGACCCATAATAGGGATGGATAATCTGAATTTTAAATCGATCAGTATGGTAGACAGGGGGGATTTAGTTAAACCTTTTTCGTTGGAGGAAGTTAAGAAAACAATTTGTGACTGTAATAGTTTCAAGAGTCTAGGGCTAGAAGTGATAAATATTGGGTTTAGTGAAAAACTTAGGTGGAGTTAAAAGATGATTTGATGCGTATTTTTTTTAGAAATGATACTTATACAACTACTTTTTAACAATTTTTGTGACAATTTTCTCTGTGATACTCACATTATGTTTTTACTTTCTTTCTCTACTGTTTTGGTTTTTGTGTCAATGCTTTTTTTTTTTGTAAAATTATGGTTGTTCCGAAAATTGGCAATTAAATAGTTGTTCATATAACACAACTATTTATTTTACTAAGTTTCATCGTAATGGTAGATTAACAAGAGAAATTAATTGAACTTTTATTGTGGGAGTGTAGTTAGTTGTTAATTTTTTTTTTTTTAGGAAAGCTCTTAAATTTTATTTATTTATTATTATTATTACTAGCAAAATGAGGTCACTAACGTGTCCATCTTTCTACTCTTTTTATTACAATAACGTTTGAAAATTATGAACGGTGTTTTTTTACAAAATTTTGATCTTGATTAAAAGTAAAAATATAAATTTTTTTTGCTTTTAAATTACAACAAATCAAACTAACCATGATATCTATTTCAATGACACCAACAATATAACAAAAAAATATAATCTAAATTCTTATTTTTTTCAATGACATCAACAACAATCTTTATTATAGAAAAAGTTGTTAGAAATGATATAATGAAAAAATAAGTATAGATATGATGATCTAGTTTTTTACACTTTTTAAAAAATAAAGGAAAAAAATGGACATATGTACTCATATCATGTTTGTTACACTATATTTTAATATTTAAATTTACTTTTATCTATTTGTTATATGTGTTATTTTTATTGAAAGTTGATGATAATTTTGAAAAGACTAAAAACTTAAGGGTTAATAGTGTTTTTCACCCCTGTAATATAGGTCATTTCAGGTTTTCGTCCTTATAAAATTTTCGATTTGATTTGCATTCGTGTAAAACTTTTTTTTCGAAAAACACCCCTCCCCCATATGACTGTGCATGTATGCTTATGTGGCGTGCTGACTGTATAATTTTTTTTATTTTTTTATTTTTTTAAGGGTACACGTGACATTTGTGCCTATTTTTTTTTAAAAAATATAATATAAATTCATTTACATTAATTTAAAAATAAAAATAATTTTAAAAAATTGAAAATAAAAATATAATATAAATTCTGAAAGAAAAAAAAAACGAATATTCGAAAAAAAAACCGAATATTTTTTCTGATTTTTTAAATATTTGAATTTTTTTTTTCGATTTTTAAATTTTTTGGAAAAGAGTCTGAATATTTTTCTGATTTTTTGGATTTTTTTATTTTTGAAAATTAATTTTCAGATGTTTTAAAAAATAAAATATGATATGGACAATTACAAATAAATAAAAATAATAAAAAAAGCCAAGTCAGCGCCATATATGCGCATTTGGTGAGTTGGATGGAGGAGGGGTGTTTGCCGGAAAAAAAGTTTTACAAGGATGCAAATCAAACCAAACTTTTTATTAGAGTGAAAACCAGAAATGACCTATATTACAGGGGTGAAAAGCACTATTAACCCAAAACTTAATTAAAAAGACTTTAAAAATGTGATATGACGGGCTGTCATCAACAATCATCATTAATAATAATCCAAAATAATGGACACACTGGCTACAACATGAGACAAGTCTCTACGTCACTCTTTGTCGATTCCTGTGGCGTCTTCTACATGAACAGTGGATCTAAAACTTATGTAAACAACACACAAGGAAAAATACAAACGGGGTAAGATTCACATACACATAAAGTGGGAAAGAAATGCAAATTAGACAGATAACATGCCATGCACATACTAGCAATCATAGCAACCTCACAATCACTCATATCATCCTTACTAATCTGATGCAACCTGAACTATATGTTGACACAGCCGATCCTAATGCCACCAACACTCCCACTAACACGTAGCAAGCACCACCTGACTACACATGGAGTCTAGATGATATAAGTCATCACCCCACAATTAATCGATCAGGATGACCTAATCCTAAGCGTCATCCCATCCGCGTGAATATAATTGCACTCTAGTCCTCGGTCAGGATGATTGACCTCGTGTGTCCCATACCACACGACAGTGGTCTTAAAACAATGATGTAAACTATATGAATCTCTCAGTTATCACAATTATTCTTCTATCGGTACCTCGAGCAAAATCTCACCTTATCGATCAATATCATCATATTACCATCTTTGCTGAGTATTATTAATCTCTCAATATCCTAAAGTCCATCAATAGTAATATGGTCATCAATATTCTCGAGTAATTCCTCAAATTCGTCCTTGAATTTTCACCAATCAGTCAAATTCGTCCCTGAATTTTGCGAAATATCTATTTAGTCCCCGAATTTACACAATGTAAATCAAATCAGTCCCTCCGTTAAGTTGGTCTGCTAACGGAGGTGACGTGTACGGTTAACCTCTTACAAGACTTACCACATCAGATGCCACGCAAGTAGGGACCAAATTGATTGATTTACAGAAAATTGCCAATAACCAAATTGATTGATTTTCAGAAAATTGTCAAGGACCAAATTGATTTTCAAACTCACGTAACACTAGCAACCGCAAAATATCGAATTATATATATAGTATAGTAAACACCCAAAATATAGCATACATATATTAAATGTTAAGTAAAGGATATATAATATAAACTAATATTATCCTAAAGCATGTTACTAAAGAAAAAATATCACATATAAAATAGACATAATAGTTATCTTTAAAAATCATCATGTTAGCGAACAGACCCTCGACGACCTAAACACCAATTAGCTTCACTAAATGACATTAAGGTGCCGCTGACCATTCAACCTATTGTAGGGCATAGGTCACCCTATGCATATTAAAAGTACTATTTTACGCACCTGATAATGATGTCGATTAAACAACCTTGACCCTCAAACAAAGCAGTCAAAATATCCTATGAACAATGACCACGAACTAGGGACTAACTTGCCACTCTATATTATCTAGTATGGGAGAACTATATTAGTGAAAGGTTTAAGTAAAAAGGTTTGATGTAAGGCTATATGAGATATTGTTTTTATGAAAGTATATGATCACGGTGGTTTCTTACTGCATGGCATGCATAGTGCACGGGCTGCTTCATGGAGAGTAGAACATAAGAATAATTAACTATTAAGGCTTTTTATTTTTACTAGCAAAAAGACGGGCACTCACGTGTCCGTCTTTCCGCTCTTTTTATTACGCTAACGTTTGAAAATTATGATTTTTTTTTTATGAAATTTTGATCTTGATTAAAACTAAAGATATAAATATTTGTTTCTTTCAAGTTACAACAAACCAAACTAATCATGATTATCTATTTCAATGACACCAACAATATAAAAAAAAAAAATATAATCTAATTTTTTTTTAAATCACACCAACAACAATATATATTATATAAAAAATTGTTTAAGGGTATAATTGGAATAATAAAAAAGTAAGTACAAATATACTCATCTAGTTTGTTACACTTTATAAATGATAAAGGAAATAAAATCAGACATATATATATTCATATCGTGTTTGTTACATTTTTTTATTCTTATCTATTTGTTACATGTGTTATTTATATTGAAATTTGAGGGCGTTTTTGGAAATAGAAAAGTCAGTACAAAAATGTTGAAATATGTTGTTTTCTTTATATATAGTATAGATATATACGATGTGTGTGTATATATAGGCAATGGGTAATGTCTCATAGTAACTTGTTTATAATATGAAAAGGGACTGCCCACCTATTCCAATTGCATGGAAGAATTTTTCAACACTCAAACAGTAGACATTGGTCTGAATGAAGATAGTTGTCTGGCTTTTGATTATGCAAATAGTAAAGCTTTGTACATTGTTGAATAAAAAGTCTATGGACTGTCCAGATTGAATACAAGGGTAAGTAGAGCTACATAGAGGTACCATGTATTCAATTGTTGACTACGGGACGGTAGAACATATGTGTGATATCCGTTTCGTAGTTTCAAGGCTAGTTATAACTATGGGCATACTTCATGAAAATAGGACCAAATAGTCCAACTAATGGAATGATGTATTTATTTTTATTTTACTACCATGTGTTCATTTGTTTGGGACGGTGGAAAATTAAACTATGGTGTGGAAGCCTGTAGTGGAAACACAAACATGGCATGAAAAAGAATAGTTCAACTATGCCTAAAATCAATAGTTTCCTAATAGTAGGAAGTTATATCACCTAATCTTGTCTTGCTAAAACTCAGGCACCGTCCGAAGAAAGAAATCAATAGAGTAGATAACATAAAAAGACACAACTAGAAAAAGCAAAATTAGCGAGGGAAATTAGTGACGGAAAAAATGAAATTTCTCACAAATTTCTTGATCGCAAAATTTAGTGACGGAATTAGAGAGGGATTTCACGTTTTCCCTCACTAAATATCCCTCACTAATTTTTGTTTTTTTAGTAGTGAGAGTTTATATAATAGTAAAAACAGTTATTGATTACGTTTGATAGATGATAAAAACAGTTTCCTTTTCTATTTTTTAGTTATAACAATATTGAGTAGTTTGTGATATCCTCGACTTGTATATAAGAAGTCAAGTGCTCCCTCTCATCTATATCTATATCCTTTACTCTAAATGCTTATTAGGTCATGCTACCACTAAACCTAATACTTCCCTCTAATTATCTAGCATTAATTGTTATTAGTCACTTAACCCTAAAAATTTCCCTCCACTTATAAGCATAATTTGAAATTCAAAATGTTGATTGTTGTGTTTCCGTAAATTACTGCTATCAAAAAGAAATCGTGTGATGCATGTATTCGACCTTTGCCATACCCCATGCAAAAGAAATCAGCTACCCACTTATCCATACTGTTTCTGTTTCCAACACATCCCTTATACCTTCAGTTATGAACTATAAATACGTAACATACAAACCTTGCGTACCTCATCCATATTTTCTCCTTCCTATTTCCATTTTGTCAATGTTAGCTCTTTCATTTTTGTTTTGTACTTTCCTTTCTGAAGTTGTTTACTTCTTTGCTATGCATTCTTTTTGAGTTAAATATAGATTTAACTATTGTTTGTGACTCATACCATATAGATGGGGTTTCTTTGGATTCATGGGAAGGTGGAATAAAATCAGAGTGACTTGGTTCAATTTTAAGAAGTACCACAGATGCTATGTCGTCAAGAAAAATGAACTCCGACGAAGATGTTTTTGCCAAACACTTTATGATAGCTACACCTTTCCTTCTTTTGGAGTTTCTTTTGCGATGAGCTTGGGTTTCTTCTCTTCTTTAAAAAGGTGGAGTTCTATGGATCCACTGTGTATATATGTTCATATTTCTTTCAGAGGTGTTTAATTTTCCTTAAGTGTTCCTCCATTAGAGATGAAGAGGCAAATTGACAGTGTTCAATAAGTGGCCTTCGAATTGTCAAATATAAAGCGGTGTTTATTTGTACCCAAAAACAAATACATACATGACCAATAATAGAAATTCAAATAAAGTTATTTTCCTCTATTAATTGTGAAACCCCACCGAGGTATTTCAGTGAGTGTTTCAATTTTAAGAAAGTGACATCTCAAATTGTGATTCCTTCCTGCTTTTTATATTTTTTTTATTCACTCATGTGATACTATTATGATTTGCATTGCTTTTGAAAGATATTAGAATAGCATCTCCATAACAGTTTGTATTGTCATTCATTTGATATCTTTTTCTGTAGAAAGAAATTTGATTACATGCTTCCATTACATGAATGAAGGTGGTTTTCCTTTTCAGTACCATCTTATTCGAAATGATTATCTGTCTATTTAAGATGAATTGATGGAGGATTTAGTTACTCAAATGTCCTATTCAGTACGAATTTATTGGTGAATTTATGTAGCATACTTCGTTTCGATTTATATTTGGTATAGCGTCCTTGACAAATGATAAACAAAATTCAACTCTAAATATTTCTACTGGTTTTAGATTAGAATAAATGAAGGATTGCAATTATGCACCCAATTTGCATTGATAAATATCAGTCATCCCAATATTATGACAGAAGATAAAGTGTAAGCAATATGTACATGTGGTATAACTTACCTCTCTTTTGAAGGAATTACTTCAACTTGATCCATTCAAAGAGATATAATGTGTACAAACATCTTATTTATGAATGGAAGTCGATTTGGATTATATAAAAGCTATATATGAAACTTGCACTTGAGATAGTGCTCACTGATATGACTTTAAAGTGGTGTACTCTATGTAATTCTTATTTAGAGTTGGTGTTAATTGCCTTAAAAATCATTGTATCTTTGGTTTTCATCCTCCTTAGAGCACACTTTATGTTTGTGTTGCTTCAACAATATGTTTTATGCATTCTAAATTTTAAATTTCATTGTATCTCCATAAAATCAGTTTTAAAGGACATGTTTGTGTTGTGATTCATTTGATGTTGTCATTCACCTATAGTACATTTATCCATATAAATACTTTTTAATAGGCATTTGTTGATTTATTGGTTTATAGGCATATTATTCTATGAGGCACTTTTCCAAATATGAATTTTTTTGGCGAAAGAGCTATCCTTTTGTTATTTTGTTGTGCAACTTACAATTAATTCTGAATTTTGTTGTTTTATACTGGCACATTACCCCATTCTTATAAATTTCCTTTTTTTATACTTTTTATTTAGGGGATATAAAGTCTACTGGTGAATGGTTTAGTTTGCAGGGCATTGCAATTCCTTACTCATGCATATTAGTTTACTTGGCATTGAATGTACTTTCTTTTTTAAAAAACTGATGAAAGTTTTATTGAAATTAAGAGTAAAAGGGATTCAAAGTGTGCTACACATGTGTAGAAAAAGAATATATATTCACCCAAAACTCATCCTCTATATTGAGCTGCCTATAGGAGTTTCCACTTTTACTGAATCTGGTGTTTTTCTTTGTTTTTCTTCTGCATAATTTGGAGCTGGTTCAATGTAATTTTCTGCATAATTTGGAAGGAGTTTGAGGGATTTTTCATAGTTTGGAGTGACATGGGAAAGCTTGATGCATAGTGAAAGACACATGTTTTGTTATTTGACTTTGCAGATCATATGTTTCCAAAGCGACATGTCTTTACTCTGCATTTTCATAGTTCAAAATGGGATTAGAGCAGTTTGAAGATCTATTGATGTGGTAACAAGTTGTGTTATAATGTGTAAAAGATAAAAAGGTTGGACAATTGTTAAGTACAATTAAAAATTCAAAGATGTAAGCTTCTATGAGTAGTATAGTTTTGCAAATTGAATGCTATTTTGTTATTTATATATAAAACCGTTTATAAAGAAGTAAGCTTCTATTAGTAGTCTAGGTTTGCAAGTTGAATACTCCATAGTATATGCTATGTTGTCTTTAAAAACCGTTTATATCTTTGTTGTAACATGTTTGGTTTGTGATACGATGCTTCCCGATACGGTAGCTTTGGTACTCTGATAAATTTTGTTTATGTATTCCGATTTTTTAAATTGAGTTCCAACATAATTCATTTTATTGTGTATCAAATTATTCCGGCTCATAAGACCCGTGCGGCGCACGGGTCGGCGTTCTAGTTATATAAATTTAAGACATTTTCTTAAATGTATTTATGGAAATGTAAATCATCTAAGTTTGCTCATGACATGTGGCACTATAAATCTTCCAAGTTTGCTCATGACATGTGGCACTGCGAAGTAAACCAAGCATTCTCATGAATTTGACATTTAATGCTATTAATTTTATTTTTATTTGAGTTTTATAAAATTATTTTAATTTGATGTGTTGTTATTCATGGAATATTAAATATATAATATATCTGAACTATTATTTTAATTGAATTTTTTCTTTTCACGCACATATACACACGAATCTATTTATATCTAAATTATGTTGTGTTTGAAAATTAAAAGTAAAAAAACCAAATTATACACTTCATTATATTTTGTATTTTCGTTCTTAAAAAATAGCATATGTTGTATTTTCGTTAAGAAAATAAAGAAGTTTATGTGTTGTAATATTATTAAAAAAATGGGTCAAACTTAAATGTCACTATAATGTGAAAACAAACTATTAATAAGAATTATTTTTTTTAATGAAACATTTAGTGGGAAAATATTCACTATGATCACTGACCAAAATTTTAATTGTTTATCCTTGGATCATTACATATATTATAATAATAAAAAAACACATAATCAAGAAGAAAAAAAATGACCTCTATTTTTATGATATTTTTAAATGATTATGTTACATGTATATGTCAAAATCGGTGGATTCTAGGGTGAGGGGTCAATTAAGTCCCTCACCGGTGGGGCACGAAGGAAATACCGTTGGATTTAATCAATGGATCTTATTTGTTAAAAATAAAATTGAGAACATTTACATTTGTTCACACACAATTTTGTCCCATCTCTTCCCCTCTTCTTCCTCGCTTCCATCA
>Ga0228710_1004617_pt1 | contig 21694 bp, 13 predicted proteins | sample MedpolnodulmetaG_FD_177995 | JGI IMG/M metagenome (GOLD analysis project Ga0228710, IMG submission 177995) | Root nodule microbial communities from Medicago polymorpha collected in Santa Monica, California, United States - pink nodules | ecosystem: Host-associated > Plants > Roots > Nodule...
AAAAAAAAAAGTTGATTTTGGAAATTAAAAGGTAGTATCGTGAGGAGGTCATGATAATTTTTATATTTTTTGTAAAGCTATTGTTTCTATACTGTTTTACAATTTTAGTTCTGATTCTTGATTTTCCAGCATTAGCTGATCAACTGAATGGGCCACCTGTGCTTCAAATCTTCTAATCATGGCAATGGAAATTGATTCTCAGCCAACAATTGAGTCCTCTTCGTACAAAAAATAAGACCAAAGCATTCTTTCTTCGCCATTGATGCTCATGAAAGGTCGTTGCAACTTATTACATGGATGAATTTCTTGCTTCTCAGCTCTTGTTACCCAACCAACAAGATCTTTCCCGTAAAATCCAGTGACTCTATGATCGTGTCCTTCCGTCGGAGTATTGATATCAAGAACAACGAATTTCCAAGCAGATCTACTCGGAATGAATCTATCGGAGTAGATTGTTCGAGAAGGTGAGGTGTAATGGTTGCTGTTGATCATATGGATGACGTGACCGAGGCTCTCCGATGATGGCTACGGCGGTGGAGAATTGTCTCCGACAGTGGAAGTCGTGGTGGATTTCGATTACAGGTTCCGTCCATGGCGGAGCTGTTAATTTTTTTCCCTTTCTTTTCTTCAAAAAATAAAAAATTTCCCTTTCTTTTAATTTCCAAAATCAATTTTTTGTTTTTCAAAAATTACACATGAGTGACCTTCGAAACAAAAAAGGGAAAAAGGATGGGTGCAAAATCGCACGATTAAAAACATGGGGTGCGAAATCACACAATTGGTAAAAGATAAGGGGCAAAGTGCAATTAAGCCTAAATTTTTAACATTTTCTCATAAAAAATAATCAATAAAAATTCGAAAAAATTAAATTTTATTTCGTCGACACTTTTGGTAAATAAAATTTAATTTTTATAATTGTCAATGATATAAAATAATAATTCGTTTTCTTAAAAACAAAAAACAACTTATTTAATTATTAATTTAACGATTTGGTGTACCGGTGCACTCAATTTTTTTGGTTTATCATAGAATTTGTTTTTTTTTTCTTTTTTTGTATGATGAGACAATTTAAGTTTTCCTAACTTCTTTATCCCGTCTTTTGATTTGGAAGTTACATGTTAATGACGGTTACAAATATTTGTGTTGTGAGGGGGCGTGTGAGAAATTTAGGGTGCTTTTGATTTAGGAGAGAAGTTTAGAAGAGAGAAGTATTACTTTTTTTTGAATGGCAAAATATATTATATATAAAAAGAGATTAAATCCTAAGTATTACACCAAAAAGAAAATAAAAATACACCAAAACACCCAATGAAAATTCAACAACAATCAATTTTCCAACACCATCAACAGAGATCAAAAAAGCAGTCGACGACGATAAGTTGCTTCAAACGATCAGAAATGCCCGCCACTCAACATCAAATAAGCCAGAGGAGACATCAAAAAGCCTAAGAGAACATGCATCAAAGAAACTAGCCCTCGATCTCGAATCAAAAGCGATCGGCCCACCAGACTCCCGACACAAATCAAAAGGCACCCCTCAACTCATGACCCACCTGAATAAACACCTAAACCTGTCCAAACTCGGCCCACCAAAATCCCGATGCCAAATTCAAAGACGGAGAACAGGTGGAACAGCTGCACAAATCTAACCAGCTCAAACCTAAACATACCAACATAAGCCACTAACTCAACCACCACAAGCACCACCCCGAACACCTTTTCAACGCCACCCTCTGGACTACTGTACCGTCTATCTTCACGGAGGAGAAAAATCTCAACTCATCAAGATACTGGATCCACCATAACTGCACGAACCTTTGCGGACCTAAGGGACGTCGCCAACCAAAGACTGACGATGAAGGGGAGGTTGGAAAAGCGCACAAATGCTTGGACGACCAGAAAGAAGGAACAATAATCAAAACTAACACGGAAAAGGCATCAGCCCCTCTCCACGAAAGAAACACGAACCAAAAACAAAAGACCCAAACAAATGAACAACACAACAACGACAACCAACCCCTCACAACAAAACTGAAGATGCATGAATGACTGCTACCGCCAACCTAGAGCGCCTACGCACCAAACCCTTTCGAGTAACATCCAGAAAAGCAAGAGGTCACAAAAACGACGACTGGAACAAACAAAGAAAAAGAGAGACGGAACAGATCGCCACCACCGTCGTAACAGAAGATCTAAACAACACGCCGACGACCACCGAAGATGGTGACGCCCCGACTGGCAACAACGCCGACAACCACCTACAACAACCACGACACACACACAAAACACACGAAGAGCGTGCGCCGGTGGTGCGGAGAACAGCTCTCAACGCACCACCACCATAGATCTACAACATGGACGACAAGCACCATACCCACGCCACACGCCGGAGAAGACCACGGTAGCAGAGCACGCCGACGTTAACAACGAATCGTCCCAAGTGGTCACGCCTAGAAAGTGAACGTCTGAGGCCAGGACAGTCTGCAGCGGCCACCGGCGACTGGAGGGTGGTGCTGTTGCGACGACAGAACAGAGAACCACAACAAACAAACCCGACGAAGCAACACCCAAAACTGGATCTTGCGACGTCGGATCGAACAGACGAAAAGGCAACAAACACAAACCAGAATAACAAACCAACAAGATCTGACAAGAACAGCGACGGCGGATCAGAAGTGCAAGATCCGAACAGAACAGCGAAAGGACAAGAAAGAAACGTCGGCGGAAAAAAAACAGAACACCGGAGGGAGGAGGAAGCAGCGGTGGTGCGGAGAAACAGATCTCGTCGCACCACCGGTGAATGGGGCTACATATTGGCGGCTAGTTTGGAAAAGGGAGGAGTTGCGATGGTTTTGTTTTGTAACTAGAGAGAGGACAGAGGTATGTTTTTAGAGAGAGAAAATGAAGGGGTTCGTCACACCAATTGAAGAGAGAAGTATGTAAGAGATTATAGAAAGAGAGAAATATGTGAGAAATAGAGTAGATTTGACTTACTTATTGTTGGTATAAGAGATAAATAGGGAAGAAAGAAGTGTGTTAACCCAAAAAAATAAAAAAATAAGACATAGTTGTATACAGCCACAACACCGATAACAATTTTGGAAAAGAGAAAAAAGTTCACACCTCTACTCCATTTCTTCGCACCTCCAGAGAGAAATAAAATAGGCGTGGGTCCCACAATATTTGGTCTCTCTCTTCAATCTCTCTTCTAAATTGAACAGGAGAAGTTGCTTCTCTCCATCCAATTTCTCTTTTTCTTATTTCTCCTCTACCAAATACAACGTTAATGATCCTCTAGTCACACATTCTATTTTAACAAAACATAATTCGACCATTAATATCAAGCTAACACTAATAGATCAGTGCAAATGAGTTTAAATTAAAATGTTTTTGACTTGATAAATAAAATAAAATTTGTCCAGGTGTCAACATAATAGCTAGAGCTCGCATATGTAACTTCAGAACAATTATAATATCGTCATTAATGTTAATGTTGTTAATAAATTTCTCCTTCTCCGGTTTAAAAAATAATTAAAATAAAATAAACATAATTACAATTTCGGTCCCTCCATTATGATAATTCATATTTGGTCTCTTTTTCGGATTTTTGAATGTTTTATTAGGATTTTTTTTGGGGGATTATAATATCATAATAAGACATTATTTAAAATATAGGCAAAATTACACTATAAGTCCTTTAAGTTATTTAATTGTAATATATTGGTCCTTTACATTTTTTTGTACCATTTAGCTTTTTTATGATAATTAATTGTAATAAGTTGGTCCTTTAAGTTTTTACTGTTTCAATTAGGTCATTTAAGTCATTTAACCCTAACAATTTATGGTATTTCAGATCTTAAAAATTGAAGTAATTTGAGGCCTAAAAATTACATTTAAATAACTTCAAAGACCTAAGCATTACGAAAAATATTTAAATGACTCACTTGTCACAATTAAATAGCTTAAATAACGTAAGTGGTACAGAAAAAACTTAAAACTAATTTGTTACAATTAAATAACTTAAAAATTTGTGTAATTTAACCTAAAATATATCATATCATATCACTATTTTTTAGTTCAGAAATATTAAAAAGAGACAAAATTGAGTAATTTTTAAATAAAATGATAAATTTCGAATGTAAATGAAAATAAGGAAATGATAAGTGTAATTAAGCCAATACAATAGGATCCAAATAGTAAATAAACACCCACAAAACCCAATTAACAGCAACCACCTCACCCAACGGAGAAGGAAAGGGTTTAAAGCACTGCCGTCGTCGAATGCTGCCGTCCAACGTACGCACCACCACAAGCCACTGCCGAACAACAGCACACTTCCGTTTCCTCCTCTACTCACACCACCGCCGTTGAACCACCATCTCGTCCGTCACCTCTCCCTCGCCGGTTTCAAGAACGGATCTAGATTTTCAATCAAATTCATCATCACAATGGATTTCGTTGAATTGGAGGCAGTAGAAGGCCTCCGTTGGTCATGGAATTCATGGCCATCAACAACCAAATCAGACCTTACAATTCCTCTAACCATCATGTGCACACCACTCTCCCAACACGGCACTGACCTACCTCTTCTCCCTTACGATCCTCTCCTCTGCACTCGATGCGGCGCCGTTTTAAATCCTTACGCTCGTCTCGATTATCAATCACGTATCTGGCACTGTCCCTTTTGTTCTCAACGAAACCCTTTCCCTCGCTCCATCGCCGACGCTAATCTTCCAGCTGAACTCTTTCCTACTTACACCACTGTTGAATACTCTTCTTCTTCAGCACTTTTTCATCCTCCTGCTTTTATTTTTGTAATCGATGTTTCCACTTCCCAAGATGAGCTTTGTTCACTTAAGAATGAGATTTTGCTTCTTCTTCATCATTTGCCTGATACTGCTCTTGTTGCTTTGATTACGTTTGATTCCATGGTTTATCTTCATGATATTCAGTTTTCTCACTGTTCCAGGATCGTCCTTTTGCACGGTGAACGCCAATTTTCTTCCGATCAGGTAACTCCGATTAATCACCTTTTCATTCATACACTGTATATGATTATGATTATGATTATCATTATGCTTTCTTTCTAATTTAGTTATTAATCAGTACTTTGATTAGATTTGTGCTACAGCTAGTTAGTTAAGTACTTGCTGAATTAATGCAAGATGTTCTTTAGGTCTACATTACATACAGTTGAGTGCACTGCAGCTTAGTAATAATCAATCAGTACTCGGGTTATTAGCTTCACACTTGGACGTTGTGTGGATAAACAGCTTAATTAAGCACTTAGCTTATTTTTATATAAGCTGTAAGCTATTTCTATAACAAAAGATAAAATGAAATCAGATTATTTTATTTGAGCCATAAGTTGTTTTCATAAGCTATCCTGGAGAGCATATAGTTATGGCAACAAGCTGAAAACAACTTATGGGGTCATATGCTGTTTCTATATGCTCCCTCTACGTCCTTAGACAGGTAGTTAGTTAGGTGGTTGCTAAATTAATGCAAGATATTTGCTAATTTTACATTAAATTCGAGGACACTCCAGCTTAGTTACTTAGTTGAGAAATTGCTTATTAATGCAATCTGTTGATAGTTTTTACATTATACTTTAGTGCACTACACTGCTTTCTGCTGATTATTTGTTTTTTTTTGTCTCTCAGATACGGCAGTTCCTGAACATTAGCCGTCCACACCAGCTGCATACTGGACAAACACAGCCTGTTCCAAAGCAGGGATTTCTGGTTCCAATTTCAGAATGTGAGTTTAGTATCACTGCTGCAATTGAAGATATTCATTCTACGTATAACTTCACGTCCGGAAGCCGTCCCCCGAGGTCCACTGGAGCTGCAGTTTCAGCTGCCCTTGGACTTTTAGAGTGTTGTTTTGTAAATACCGGCTCTAGAATCATGGTCTTCACTTCTGGGCCTGCGACTCTTGGACCTGGACTGGTTGTGGACTCTGATTTCCGGCAATCCACGAGAACCCACAACGACATTTTCAATGGGCAGGCGAGACATCATTCTAAATCTTGCAGTTTCTATAGGCAGATTGCGAAGAGGCTGTCAGATGTGTCTGTTGTTCTTGATCTGTTTGCTTGCTCCCTTGACCAAGTTGGAGTTGCTGAGCTTCGAGAACCCATTGAACGTTCGGGTGGATTTGTGGTTCTTGCTGAATCCTTTGAATCCGATCAATTTAGGAAATGTCTAAGGCACTTGTTTAAACATGATGATGAGGGATTTTTGAAGATGAATTTTGATGCAACCATTGAAATAGTGACTACTAATGATGTCAAAATCTCTGGAGCTCTTGGACCTTGCATGTCTCTCAGGAAAAAGAACGGTTCAGTGAGTGAGACCGAGGTTGGACAAGGTGGTACCTACGTGTGGAAGTTGAATACACTCACTAACCGAACTTGCATTGCTTTTTTCTTCCAAGTTAGTGATAAACAGACCATTCAGCCCAGCTCTGCATTTATGGTTCAGTTTATAACACGGTACAGGCAGGGGAACATGGGTCTCAGAAAAAGAGTCACCACTGCTGCACGACGATGGGTTGCAAACCATTCCACAGATATTGCTGCTGGGTTTGATCAAGAAGCAGCAGCTTCGATTATGGCAAGACTTGCCATTCTCCGAGCAGAGACGTGCCATGCTCGTGATGTTGTTAGATGGCTTGATGACACACTTATCCGTTTTACCTCTAAGTTTGGGGACTATGTGCCAGAAGATCCTTCTTCCTTCCGTTTATCTTCAAACTTTTCCCTTTATCCCCAATTTATGTTCCACTTAAGGAGATCCCAATTTATTGATGTCTCTAACACTACTCCTGATGAAACTGCGTATTTCCGGCTTATACTGAACCGCGAGGGAGTAGTTGGATCCCTTATAATGATTCAACCTACACTTTTCCAATATTCATTTGATGGGCCACCCATTCCTGTACTTCTAGATATTCGTTCCATTTGCCCCGATTCTATCTTGCTCTTTGATTCATTCTTCCTTGTGGTGATCCATTATGGGTCCAAGATTGCTCAGTGGAAGAAGCTTAGTTATGATAAGGACCCAAACCATGAGAATTTTAGAAAGCTGTTGGAAGCTCCAGAACTGGATGCAGAACAGTTGGTGGCTGAACGGGTTCCAGTGCCAAAGGTTATAAGATGTGACCAGCATAGTAGTCAAGCTAGGTTTCTTCTTGCCAAGTTAAATCCATCTGTTACGCAAAATTCAACATACACAGATGGTTCGGATATCATCTTTACGGATGACTTGAGCTTGCAAGTTTTTCTAGATCAATTGCAGATACTGGCAGTGCAAGGCTGATAAGAAATTTGTAAGTAGATTTTGAAGCAGAGGTTACATGATTTCGGCAGATTGTGTTTACTTGTTTTTTACTAGCTATAAAATTGCTGGTTTCTAGAGTGTGATTAGAAAATGACTTTGTCCATTAGACTAGTTTCGAAGATGTAGCATCCTGCATAAGGTTACTATTGTTCAGCTGACTAGAAACTGTATCATCACTTGCTTTGTTGTCTATACTGTAAATATCACTTAATGTTGTCGAATGAAAGATGAGGTTATTTTCTATTTCGTTGCTTTTATGTTTTACGGTAGTATAATATGAGTTTTTTTACCGATTTAGGATTCAAGTGATTATAGTTTCAATTTATACTTGATATTTCGTTTTTATGATATTGAATGTTCCAATCCTTTTATTGATCTTAATTGTATTTGGGAAATGTTAACGAGTGCCCCCGGGGCACTCTTTAAGGGCTTTAAAAAGTAACTTTTTATGAAAATATGTGTAATCAGTGCATCGGAAATCGAAATATTTAATTTTTTTATTAAATTATTTCTTCTTTTAGAATGCTTAAAGAGTGCCCCGGGGGCACTCATTAACAAGACCCATTGTATTTTGAGAGGAACACTGTGATAAATACTACTTATTACTTGGTTCCTTAGAAACCACAACAAAGAGATATGAAGTCTAGGGGTGGTGAAGAAAGGTTTTTTAGAAACTACTTATTTCGGATGCATTGGAAGTATAGGAATGACAGTTTCTAACAACAATGTGGTTGAACTTTCATAAATTTTTGAAGAAATAAAATATCCCATCTTGTATGTTCTCTGAGGGGCGTTTGAACCCAATTAATTGTTTAAGTAGGTGATGTTGGCTTGGGAGGGGACTTCTTGGTGTTTTGGGCAGCTGTGCTGGTAATTTTTAGGCGCTGTTTGGTTGTTTTTTAGTGGGGCGTGGCTGTTTTTTCTGGTGTGTTGCTGGTGCTGCTAGCATTCTGTTTCCAGGGACAGGGGATGTTCTGTTTTTCCCTCTGTCGCTGCTACTTTGTAGTGTATTTTCTGGTCTATTTGTTGCTTTTTGGTGTTTGGCTGGTTCATCCTGTGGGTGTATAATTGTATCCTAATTTTACACTCTCTTGTATGACTTGTACATGATGAAGTGATTATTATTATTATATTTGTCTGTTTCAAAAAAAAAACAAAAACAGAGAGGTATGAAGTCTTCTAACTCTGGTTTTTTTATGAGCATTTTTTCAGTTTTGGAACATTTTTCCTTTATTTCAAAGTTAAGAACTAACATGACGTTTTAGGGTTGATGCATTATGCTGAATGTGTTGCAGTAGGACAAACGATAGAAATGGTTTTTTGATTGTGTGGCAGCATGTACTGAAGCAAAAAATGCAGCAAATTTGTAGGTTTTATTTATAGGTTAGTCATTTTCTAATGACCAACACTAAAGATGTTTGGAATTTTGCAGCTGGTGTGACATTTGTGTTGTTTATCTTTTTTCTATGTCCATCATACACTTAATGCCTGTTTGTTTTTGATAAAAACAGACAAAGAATGAATGAGCCACTGCCGTGGAGTGCCAAAGTCAGGATGTCATTTAGTTCCATAACATTAACCATGCTCACGGGTAAAGTGTAGTGATCTAATTATGATATTCTTGTATATTATATTTATTTTTCATTGCTTATGTGTGTTATGATTTTGTTTAATACTTTTATCTTTTTAATTCTTAATCTATATAGTTTTCAAGGTAAACAATGAGAATTATGTTATTGTGATGAAAATGAATTTTCTATCAGGCCACCACTTAGGCAATAGTTTATAGAGTATAGTCATGACCTGTGAAGCCCGGATACAAGATACGATACGGCACCGATACGGAAAAATTTCAAAAATCAAGATACGATACGGCCGGGATACGTTAATAAAAAAAATTGTATAATTAAATGTACAATATAATTATAACAATTTTTTTTAATATGCAAATATATTAAAAACACAAGAAATCAGTCATAGGCTCGTAGCATATCAACATTAATATAAGTAATATTGACGATTAAGAGAATGATGATTAGTCAATTACATATACAATATATCCCAAAAAGAGCACCATCAATGCTATACTATATCCAAAAGGAGCATTGTTAGTGCTATAGTAATATATTGTTTTTTTCTTACTTTTTAAAGAAAAAAACAGAAATCAAAATAATATAAAAAAAATAAAATTTATATTATCCGATACGTATCGGGAAGTATCGGATAATTATTTTAAAATAAAATAAAATTTAATGATCTGATACTCTTCCGATACGTATCGGGAAGTATCTGGCAGGTATCGGTGCAGGATACACAGGGGATACGGTACGTCACCCATTTTGAAGTATCTGAGCTTCATAGGTCATGACCATAAAGTCAATTGTAGTTTTGTGTGTTGGCGCACTACTAGTACCATGTAATGATGATGACTCCGGTAGCCAAATATATATTGTTGCTTTCTAGCCTACAATCACAAGTCGTTAAATAGTTAGCATATTCATACCTACATATATGTGTATATATGGTTAACTTGGTTAAACTAGTTTCATCTTATTTTCTAAGTTTCATCAAGGCTTACACTTATTAGATGGCTCAACCTTGTAACTTTTCTTCTACCATTATTGGTTATCATCAAGAGCTCCAAACAACTCAAATAGTTATTAATTTACTTGCCAATATCTGAATTGTTGTGAGAGCGATTGCTTTTTAGGAAGGTTTATTTTATTCACGAGGTTATGAGCAATGATTCCCTGTGCTAACATTCATGCCTTTGTTTTGGTGCTTGGAATCATTTTAGATTTTTCTTAAGGGTTGTTTACATTTTATTTTTGTTATGTAAAAGAGATTTTTCATTATCCTCATAATTATTAGTGGCCATTTTTCTTTCCTAATTCATTATGAATTCTCTCTAAGGATAATCGGTGCAGCCTTAGCAGGCTAGGCATTATTATTCATTGGTGTACTTAGGCAAGACCCTATATCATTTAGTGGGCATTTTTTGCTTCATTTTGCCGACCATACTTTATACCCCAGAACTGTTAGATAAATTGTCTCTGATAAAAATATGCGCTCAGATTTTGCTTAATGATGCTTTTTTCTTGTATGGTCTGAAGTAGAAAAGACTGCCATCCAAAACAGATACATTGATACTTAGTTGTTGTTTAAAGTCGATCTACAAGAAAGCTATTGCATTTAAAAATAGGTTGGGAAATGTTAGAATTATTATTTTTTTCATAGTTTGGAGCTAGAATTTTGAATATTTTCTATTGGGTTAATTTTGAAATGTTTGATGTTTGTCTTTTTGTACTGCTGAATGTGGGATTATTGATGTGAAACCTGTTGTGGTTCTCGATAACTCAAAGAAAGTTCTAGTAATAAATTTTGTTGAAGATGCATTCAATGACATGAATTTCTCATCTTTTTCTTCATTATTAATACCAACTGTTGCACATCATGTTCTTTCAATTACAATGCACTCTAGAATTATACATGCTCTAATATCAAACTTTATTAAACTTTACGAAAAGGCCAGGTATATTTTAATTGGTTACTCTATTTAAAACTACTCATTAAAAACAAAAGTATATATTTAATGAAAATGAATTAACCTACTGTCGAGGATAAAATTCACTTATAGACACCTCGTTGACAGAAAATGATACAAAATTATTTGCAGAACTTGGTTCCAGTTGTGCTGCAACGTCTTGATTGGTTCTATCGTGTATGAAAAATGCTGGTTCTTGTGGGGATGACAATTCTGGTGAATGACTATTAAGGTATGAAACAACTGTTGCCATTGTAGGTCTTACATTTGGATTTTCTTGAACGCATAACAAACCAATCTGTATGCACTTAATAACTTCAATTTGAGAATAATTTTCAATTTTTGGATCCAATATGATTAATGGAGTTTCATTCTTCCATTGTCTCCATACCTGTAAAGTTTATCATATTAGTTTGTCAAATCATCAAGCTTCTTTCAATTTGAATAGATTTCAATTGACTAACTAGGTTAGCACACTCACATAACTTGCGAGGCCTTCGGTAACATGATGTGATTCATAAGGATTTAAATTTCTTTTTCCAGTGATAATCTCTAAGACAATGACTCCAAAACTAAAAATGTCTGACTTCTCTGAGTATTGTCCAAGCATTGCATACTCTGGGGACATGTAACCCCTATCGTAGAAAGCCAAATTAATATTAGAATAAAAACACCACGTGCGTATAATAATGAAAGGAAGAAGACGTAGGAAGGAATTAAAAGCTTGCCATGTTCCTGCAATTTTGTTGGTATGTCCAGGATCTTGATCTAGTTGAACAATTCTAGCCATGCCAAAATCTGATATTTTAGGATTCATATTTTCATCTAATAGAACATTACTAGGTTTGAGGTCACGGTGTATAACTTTGAGGCGAGAATATTCATGCAAATAAAGAATTCCTAGAGCTGTCCCTCGTATAATTTTGTAACGTTCAGCCCAACTTAACTTCTCTTCTCGAGTATCTACATGTTTTTTAAATGAATGAGAAAGCTAAAAGAGATTTCTTTTGTAACCAATCACTTGAATTAATTTAAGATATAATGCATAATCTATAAATTACTTTAACTAATTAACTGATAAAAGAGCTTGAGTTGGAAAGTCAAACCAAATAAAAAGTAATCAAGGCTCCCATTTGGCACATATTCGTAAATAAGAATCTTCTCTTGCTCTTCTAGGCAAAAACCTATTAATGCCACAAGATTCCTTTGCTGTAACTTGGCTATCAATAAAACTTCATTCTTGAACTCGACTATGCCTTGCTTTGAACTAGATGAAAGCCTCTTTACAGCTATGTGTCGTCCATCAGAAAGAATTCCCTTAGAAAACAAACCATCATTTATACATAGAACTTTGTCATAAAATCAAATAAAATGAAATAAATAAACTTTGTCATGTTTTCTCACCTTGTAAACTTCTCCAAATCCACCTTTGCCAATCTTGTTTTCATGTGAAAAGTTGTCCGTTGCTGTTCTAATTACGGCCATTTCAAATTGCAAACCCTCTAGAGTGTTACTTTCATGACCAACTAGACAAATATGTTTGAATAGTTAAACCAATTAGCAAATCTTCATGGAATTATAAATTAATTAATATTTATGGAGTAATGACTTATTTCTAGCTGTGACAATCACAGTACATACAATTTTCTTTTAGAATTAAGGCCTTATAACTGCTCTTTCTTGCTCTTTTCCTTAGCAAGTAGTAGGAAAAAGTTAGAAGCAATGTTGAAAGGATGACTGGAACAACAACTACCACCATTTGCAACCTTCTTTTTTCATCCTCTGCACAAATGATCAACATGTGTTTCTCACATACCAATACAAATTGTTTATTCATGACAATTGTAAAAATGTCTTGCTACAAGAAGAGAATAAATTAAGATGTCATGTAGTTACCTTACCTTGTGTTGGGGGCATCTATACACCAATAATAAACAATGTTGCTTTAATTGGTTCGCGGTTCAATAACCCAACCATTTTTTGTTTGTTTCTAGCCTATATCATAAAAATAGTCCAGCTGTCCAATTGTTTTCAAACTTCGTATTTGTTTGCAATTTTGTATAGCTTAGGTGGCAAGAAATTACCACAATTGAGAGGGAAAATTTGAATTTTCAAATTTCTTGCTTATTTATAACTGGTTATTCATTTCTGTAAGAAATAGTAATGACCTGATAGATAATAAAGTACTATGTATTACTCTCTCTGCTCCTTTTTAGTTCTATTTACATGAAAAATTTGTTTCTATTTAGTTGTTTCTAAAGTTTGATTTAACACTAATTTTTGTTTTTATAAAGAATACCCTTAGTTATTTATCGCATATAGAGTAATAGATGAAATGATATAATAAATGATTAAGGATATTATAAGGAAAAGAAAAATAATGGTATAAAAGTAGCAAAATTCATTGATTGTCTTGGTATGTGTAAAAGGTCAAAAAATGACCATTAAAAAGGAACCAAGGGACTAATCTTTATAACTTATCATTAAATTTAAGTTTTTTGGTGTTAACTCTTCAATTCTTGGTTTTGTCAGGAAAAAAACCCTTCAATTCTTGGAGAAAATGGTGGTGATTAATTAATCTAAATTGGTTGAGAAGTAAGTAAAGCATAACAAAAAAAAATTCACCTTAGAATTGAACTCAGGTACAAGCCGAACTATTCAATTCAACTTAAGATGAAGTCCAGACACCACTTGAGTTCTATTACTTGATTGTCATTGAATTTTTATATAGCTTGAAGATATTTTGGAAGAGAGATAGATGAATTGAGTCATGTAATATTAGTTGAATGAAACTTCACCTTTAATTGTTGGAGGAGGGCTAACTTGCCCAAACACCTCTGGTTCATCATCATTGTTGTAGAATTGGGACAATCCAAACATCATATAGCAGCTAGGATATAGAATTTTTCCCTCTGGACTTGCCAAACTACTCCAAGGAATTTCATTTTGGAAAATGTTTTGCAGGCAGGCTCTGCAATCTGTATCAGACAGATCTGGCGTACATTGAGCAAGAGTGTATATGGGTTGAAGATCATTCAATTTTACTGATCTTGTTTCATAATTCTTAATGGTACTATCCCCTATCTGCAAATTCTCCACTTCATGTAAGATATCTGCCAGTTTCCAAGTTGTGAATCTTTGCAGCAGGTTGAGGTCAGAACTATTGGCCAAATTGAATTGGTGAAATTTTGGAGCACTTGTATCAATACGTGAAAGGAGAGAATGATAGGAATAGCGGAGAAAACATTTATCGTACCAAATTATAGCCTCTTTGGAGGAAGGGCACTCCGATAATATTCTTTTTGTTGCATATTGGATACATAGCTGACAGAGGGTAGGGGAGATGGAGATATCACCGCGGCACATAAAGAGACCATTGGCAGTGTCGACTGTCGTCTTTAAGAAACTGGTTCTGATGGCATTGGAAGACAAAGAAGTGAAGAGTGTTCTGAGATTTGATAGAAAATCATTGTTCATGGTTTCATTGATTAAACAGTTGTGGGAAAGATAAGCAGGATGTTGTGAGTATTTTGAATCGATTGTATTGGAAGCTGGAACAAGTTCTTGTGGTGTTGGAGCATTACTGGGGCGATAGAAAGGGTACACATCATATCTGATGTAACAACTGTAAGTTTCCGAGTTTGCTACCATTGCATTGCTAAGTTTACAAGTCTTAAGAACCCCTGTTATGGTTATATTCAGACATTTCCGACAATCTTTTGGTGACAGGTCTGGTGTGCACTGAGCTTGAAAATAAAGGGTCTGAAATCCAGATACTGTTGCTTCCTTTGTGGCATACTTCTTGACGCCAATAGAGAAATTGGCTGCCTCGTCTGCCACTCCATTCAAAGTTTCGTAAACTAAACGCTCAAATATTGCCTTCTTGGAAACATTAACATGGTGGCACGAGATAGAAGGTGAACTAAAGTCAGCAGTGGGGAAGAAAGAGTAGTTGGAATATTGCACCATGCATTCCTTGTACATAATCACCACCTCTTTGGACAAGGAACAATCAGAGTAGTCTGAGGATAAATTGGTACGAGTTACGTTTGTGACACACTCACTACAGAGATGAGTAGGGACATCACCCTTACACATAAACAAGCCATAGACTGTGTTGGAGGAGTGGTTTTTGTCTGCTACCGTAGTGTTGTAGAATTCTTTGTTGGCAGTGGCGTTTGAAGATAAATCTAATAGGAGGGTCCTGAGATTCAATTGGAAAGCGCTATTTGGAGTGGTTTTGTTGTCTGAGCAAGACATGAAAAGAAGGCCATCGTTTTCTGCTTTAGTGGTTACAAAATTGACGAAGCAAACAAGGATAAAAATAAAGACGCGGTTTAAGGAGGCCGTGGAGTGTTTGTTAGTCTTTGATTGCACTACCATGATCGATGTAGTAATGCTAGCGCTGCTATAAGTTTTGCGGTTCTCTATTTATCGCAATGGTTTCCATATTTATTAAAATTTAAATTGAAAACTCAACTACTAGTTGTAGTTCGGTCAAACAGTGTAAGGGCACAACAGCGCAAGTCAATGAATCCAAATGTCAATGAAAGCTAGCACGTTTTGATAGAGGAAGTCTCAAAGAAATTCAGGAAACAAGAACTACTTTTCAGTTAATAATATAGATTGTTCAATGTTGAAATTGTCATATATAGATATTAAAGGATAATTAAAAGAGAAATGATATTTGAACAATCATTTTTTAAAGATATTTGTACCAATACCTTATTTTCTTTGTAAAATTTTGACTGTCTTAAAAGTTGTCATCTAAATGGATGTTCAAATAACACAACTCTAATTAAAAATTGTATTTGATTAAAAAAATAAAATTCAAGACTGTACCATTGTCCTCTCAAAAAAGATTGTAGAATTGTGAAATGTTTTGAGATCCTCTTTCTTTCTTAAAATAAATGGAGGTGTTCATTAATATCGTTTTGGTTTATGAATATTTTAATTATGTCTCTAATTCTAAAAATGTGTGCATTTTTATCCTTTATTTTGTGAGCCTAAGCACCTAAGCTGACCCCGTTTTAGCATAAAAAAAAATGGCAAAAAATTCTGCTTATTTTTATCTAGCTTCCATGGTTGATTCTGTAGAGCATCGAAGAATGCTAGCAATATTTTTTTTTTAACCTTCTCTCTAAAAACATTAGTTTGACTCAATAAAAAGGAAAGTGTTAGAGAAAGTATTTAACAGAGAATGTTGCTCGCACTAGCCTTTTGTCGGGTAGTACTTGGGTGTCATTGGCTTTTGGTGTTATTGGTGCCTTTGTGTCTATCTCTTTCTTAACAACTCATTATCTCTCATTTAAATAATTTATTTTAATTATTCATTCATCATTATCTCTGATTTAAAATGAACCTATGTCACCAATGACACCAAAAAATTATGACACCAAAGTATTTTCTCCCTTTGTCCAGTCATTGTTACGGGCAAAAGGACAAAAAGAATTTTGATTCTTGATATCTATATTAAATCCAAATGGTTTTTTATTTCAACGGGGGATGTTTCCTAGAATTTACGATATATATTGTAGCGCATGGGATGGACTTTCTTGTATATTTGTAGGTGATCAGTATTCAAATTAATTTCGATGCAGGGACAGTAGACCTGGTAATGATGTTGATATCTCTCAATCTCGGAAGATGAAGGTGGGAGTGTGTATAAAAAATAACGATTTATAACGAAGAAAAGAATATCAAAATAAAAAATGACAAATCTTATTCAACTCCACCAGACTTTCAATATAAAAAAACAAATAAAACTGGCGCATGAAACAAAAGCGATATGTGTTTTTGGATTTGTTTTGTTTTAACTCCACCGAATTGAAGTACAGAATCATCTCCAGCTTCTCAAGATAACGAATCCGAATAATCTAGAGTTTGGTTTAAAACATGATTAATGATTATTTCATTTATCCCTACAAAAAAATCATTTAAAATTCAATAAAATTAATTTGATAGTATATTCATTTTTAACTCCACCGAATTGAAGTACAGAATCATCTCCAGCTTCTCAAGATAACGAATCCGAATAATCTAGAGTTTGGTTTAAAACATGATTAATGATTATTTCATTTATCCCTACAAAAAAATCATTTAAAATTCAATAAAATTAATTTGATAGTATATTCATTTTTGGTTTGAATGCAATTTTGGTCCGTCTATTTTTTGAAAAAAAAGTAGTTTTGATCCCCTTATTTTAAAGAGTATTACTTTTCCCACCTTATGTCATTCTCGCACGCCCTGCGTTTTTGACCAAAATGCCCTTGAAGTTTCCGGATTTCATAATCCGATATGGTGTTTTCCTTTGTTATAGGATGAAAAAATGAGTTATGGATTTTTCATGATTTGTAATCTGGAAACTTCAAAAAATAAGGTGCGTTACATGATTTTTTCGGATTACATAATTCGAACACCTCCCCCTAAACACCATTTTTCAAGGGAAAAACAGTTTGGATTATATAATCTGAATTCTATCAGCTCAAATTCTAAACATGTTTGTAACATGGATAGTCATTTTAGGGACAATATTAATCTTCCTAACTCATCCTTATGTTTTGGGTCATTGATATTTGTTCATAGTGAAAAATCGGGTTTTCGAGCTACTTGATTGGATTGCTCCGAAACTTTCCTTGAAAATCAGAAAAATTTCAAGGAACATGACTCCCATAAAAGGGACTTCTTACATGACTCCTCTACTTGATCGTATTTTTATTTTTTATGATTTTATTTGACGGGTTTTTAACATTTTTTACTTAGATTTTTTGTTGTTTTTAAAAGCAAAACTCAAAACTGCTGAAATGTAAGAGAGTCTGAGGGCTGATTATACATAAGAATTTTCTGAATTTTAGAATTCGAATTGTAAAACATGAATTCGGATTATGAAATCCAAACAGCACAAGGGTATTTCTGAAAAATTTGCAGGGTGCGGGAGAATGCCATAGGGTGGGAAAAATAATACTCTATTTTAAAATCTAACTTTTTGGCCCGATATTTTGAGTTTTCTTCATTTTTGATCCACTATCCTATTTTGATGTAGGGTTTTACTTTTCCCACCATGCTGCCTTCTCGCGCGCCTTGCATAAATTCCAAAAATACCCCTGGTTCGGATTTTGTTTTTCGAACGAGATTGTTAATGTTTCCGGAAAATAAAATCTGGACGCGTACGCTATGAATATTTTGTGTCTTTCTTTGATGTCAAGGGTCTTTGTTGACCGTTATACGACCCCTGCATAAGCTGCAATGCAATTGCATGAGTTGTATGAGCGGTCAACAATGACCATGACACCACAAACACTCCTAAAACCTACCTAAAAAACTAAAATAAATTAAAGAAAATGTAAGAAAGGAGGTGAAGAATATTGAAGGAAAATGATGAAGATCCAAGCCTTTTTATAGCCTTAAATAAGTCATAGGTCTTAATTACATTCAAATAAAACGTGTTCTACATTCAAAACCGTCAAAAAATGCATTCAAACTCCACTAACCGGCCTAACCTATGGTGAAACTTCACCGGCCAAAATGTAACTGAGGGTTTCTGGATTATAAAATCCGGAATGCGTGAAGCTGGTTCGGATTATAAAATCCGAACTGCACCAGACCCTTTTTTTGGATCGTTTTCATTGCGAATGCCTTGGAAAATAATAGAACAAAGGTACATAACATAAATAGAAGCAACATAAGACAAATAAACAGTTAAAAAAAACCATAATAACAGAAATGTTGAATCTTTTGGGAAGGTGTTTTCAAGAGGATTTCTTTGAGTTCGATCCTGCTGCCTTGCCAAATGACATATTTATCTGGCAGGCAGCAGGACCGAACTCATAGAAACCTTTTGATATTTTTGAGTTATCTATCTATCAAGGAGGCATCAAGGAGTATCTATATATTTTTGACAGCATGCTGAGGATCTTCATCATGTTGTTATGTAGAGATCTATATATTTAAAACAGCATGAGAAAGATCCTCAGCTCAATGACAAAAATTTGCCATGGTCTCTTTGGTGTGTCTGTGTGTATTTTTGACAGCATGCTGAAGATCTTCATCACGCCGCCAAATAGAGAGTTATCTATTTGCGACAGCATGAGAAAGATTTAACCAACGAAGCGTCCAACTCGATCGATCCTCTAGTACTGTGCTGAGCAAAGACAGAGAACATGGTTCTCATGTCGTCATCATTTGTGAGTTTCATCCGGCTGAAACGAAGAGATCCGGCTGAGTCGGAGAATGGACATCGATAGTCAACACCGACCACCCTCCTCGTGTCTCTGTGGTTGAGTTGACAGTTGATTTGATCCAACTCATCCTTCAGCCCGGAGAGGGTGACATCGTTGCGAATCCTAAACAGATGGGGTGGTGTTTCAACGTTGTAGTAGACTGCCGTTAGCTTGGTGTTCGGATCAAAGCCAGAGAATTCCATGATGTTTTTTTTATGGTGTAGTTTACTTGTAATGAAAACAAAGATCCCTATTTATACAGGTATCTGGGCGTTGTGGACCACAAAAATTGTCAGTGCAATGTGGGTCACCATACACAAAGTCCCAAGTTTCCCTTTGGTCCGCGCCATAATCATATTTTTCCGGAATGTGAAATCCGGAATCCATGTGAATTTCAGATTATACATTCCGGACTGCACCAGAAGTTTTGGTCGATGGTCTGCACCACAAACAAAACGTTTTTCAAACGTTTTTTTACACGTTTTTTGACTTTAATTATGGCTTCCCACACGTTTTTTAACCCTCCCTCCCCTATAAATAGCCTTCATTTTCTCAAAAATGAAACACCTTCTTCTTTCTCCTCTTCTCTTCAACAACGATGTGTTTCCATCGTTGGCCTTTCATAGAAAGAGGTCTCTTTGGAAATCCATCAGGGGTCATATGATCGGTAAATAGGGAAGGGATCAGTATGGGTGTAAGGTTGGTGTGTCTAGATGTCATATTGACCATAATGGTCTCTTGTTCCCTAGAGGCCCCTATGCCCCCTCTGTCTCCCCTCCAACAGTGAAACTACTGGTATGTACTCTCAGCCGGAGCCACTGGTATAGCTTACACCTCCTAGAAATAGTTTTAGGTTCTTATGTAATAAGATTATGAATAGTTTTAAGTTCTTATGTAAAAAGCTTAAAAAACTTTAACATTATTGTAATGTATTATTCAAATATCAATGAAATGAGTTGTTTTCATCTTTCTGTCTTTTTATTTCTGTTTTATATGTTTATTTGCATTTCTAGAACGAATTTCAAAGCTTAAAAATGAAAAAGTTCTGGAAAAAGGTCATCTCGGATTTCGAAATCCGGATAAATCTGGTAAATTATAACAATTCAATCCGGAAAACGAAATCCGGACCAGGGGTAATTTTGGGAAAAAAATAGGGCGCGCGAGGAAAGCCATTATTTTACCATCTTCAAAAGTCCAAATCCCTAATTTCTAAATACACCCCGAATTTATATGTCGTAAACAAATTTACATAAGCGGTTAGAAAACCATTAATGAGATCAACGAGGACAATACCGGTTTTGTTGGGTCTATGGGTTGTTGCGTAAATCTCTTTCAGGTTTATTCAATGTAAATTTAGGGGATATTGAGAATTTAGTGGTTTGGATTTTTGAAAAGATAAAAATGTTTTTGGTTTATTGAAGATGACTGTGATTTGTTTGAGTTTATTTTGATGACGATTTTTTAAAATTCGTGTTTATTTATGAAGATGACGATGAACAACAATTAAGATGATGTTTAAGATTGATTTGATGTTTATTATTTTTTGAAAGGATTAAAGAATTTAGAAATAATAAAAGGAATATTTTTTAATGACATATTATTGATAAAATCTTAAAATATCATTAGATTAATAATTTAAATATTTAATCTTTAATAATTTATCTTCTTGAAAAAAATTAATTTATCAATAACTTTAAAGATTAAATTGTTAAATTTAAGATTGAATGTTTAAACAATTAACTAATGATATTTTACAGTGTTATCAACTATAAGTCATAAAAAATCGCTTGAAAAATGAAACGTAAACTTTTGTAAAAATGTAGGGATTAAAATGGAAAACAAAAAAATTAAAGAAAAATTAAATATTTTTAATGGATTAAAAACATAAACGTTTTAGAGATTAAAAACATAATTAACCCTTAAAAGAATTTTAGGTGAGAAACATAATCTTTTAACTTTCAAAATGCCTCTAAATAAAATAAAATCAACCGAGTGTGCGATAGAGTAATACTACTGATACAGAAAATGGAGAATTGATATTTGTACATTTATTTTTTCTAACAATTTTTGGGAGAAAAGAAAATATATATATATATATGTGTGTATTAAAAATATTGAGTAAAAATATAATGAGAGTTGTTCTAAAATGATTGTACAACTATTTTTGTCTGTAAAGATAATTGTTGATCACTACTATTAGAGTTTGTGGTTAAAATGTTTGTTAGACTAGCTTTAATGGTGATGTATTAACCATTTAAGATCCAATACTTAATAGGTACTCCATTGGAGATAATTTTTTAAGGGTTTTATAGGACAGAGGGTCTGCATCTCATTTTTAAGTGGAGGTCATAATACTTTTCATTAAATTAATAATTTTGCACGTGTGACCTTTTAATACTTAAAATTGAGGGTCTCCCCGGTTAGGATGCAGAGCAGGCAAGGCCTAACTGACCCAGCTTCTCTATATACAGTTAAAGTCAGAATGCAAAAAGTTAAATGGAGTTGAGTTGAGGACTGCTAAGATAGTAAGAAAATAGAATATGGTTTAAGCCTGTGAAGAAGACAGAGATGCACCTAGGTAATTTCTT
>Ga0228710_1004618_pt1 | contig 21693 bp, 19 predicted proteins | sample MedpolnodulmetaG_FD_177995 | JGI IMG/M metagenome (GOLD analysis project Ga0228710, IMG submission 177995) | Root nodule microbial communities from Medicago polymorpha collected in Santa Monica, California, United States - pink nodules | ecosystem: Host-associated > Plants > Roots > Nodule...
AATTTACAAAATGGACTCTTTTTGGTGAAATTGTATTTTTATGTCAATCAAGAAATAGATTTATACCATACACTATAAACATATTTAATTATTGTATACATGAAAAACATACACGTCCTTAAAGAAATGAAGAGTTTGGACATAATAATAAAACATATTAATATAGTGACATTAGCCAAGTCTGCTTCCAACTTCTTAAAAAATTCAAGTAATTTTGTACTAGTGCCATTAGCTGCATTTTTCAACGTGCCTCAAAAACATACCTGGCTAACTATAGTAACACAAAGAATACCTGCACTTTATTGGAGGTTAAAATACTACATTATAGTTCACAAGTCTTAACTCAACTAATAAAAATGTATAAATAGTTAGGTCAAACGCCGTGACCAGGGCTCGAACTCTAACCCTCCACTTGTCTTTGTAAGTTTCAATAGTTATTTATCATTTCATTTAACTACCAAATTAAATACTACATTAGATATACTAATTAGATAAAGCCATTAAAAAGAAAAAGTGTTTACCAACTTATATATTGAATAATGGATCAATGGAATTAGAGACTAATATTTTTAAAAATTGAAACAAATTTTAGATAGATTTTACGTATCTTCTGGTTGAACTTCGGATTAATGGGACTCCATTCCTTTAGAAATCGGAGGATCAAGATGAGACAAGCTCATCTTTCATTGATAATATAAAGTATCTTTAGATCAAAGTATTCAAAGGTGAATAAAATGGGATTGAACTCGTCTAGGACCTCCAATTTGAGTTAATTCAAGTTAATTTATTTCGATCTTATTGTTGAAAAAAATTATTTTGATCTTACCCGATCTTACTTTATTTCAATTTTACTTGATCTTATCCAATTTTGAATAAATTATATATATATATATATATATATATATATATATATATATATATAGGGCTGCTAACTTACACCCACCTAAAAACACTAAGGTGCAAGTTAGCAAGCTACACCCACATGTTTTTTTACTAAAAAACCAACACTTTCTTTCAAACAACTACTTAACTATATAGGGCTATTAGGGTAATTTGATATATTAATTTTATTTAAATATAGCAACAAAATAGAAATGCTGATGCTCTTGTGTTTTTAGGTGGGTGTAAGTTAACAGCCCCCATATATATATATATATGGGGGTTACTAACTTACTCTCACCTCAAAACATGAAGGAGTAAGTAAGCAAACCTACTCCCACTTGTATTTTACTAAAAACTCCATTGCATCTTTAATAAACATCCCTCTAATAAAGGGTTATTACTGTAATTTGCTTTTTCTAATAATTTTTTTGGTCAACACTTTTTTTTAACGTGGTTCTTTATTGTTGATGATGGCGTTTTTTTTTTGTTGCTGTTGTTGATTTAAGACGAAACTGAACTTTCATACCATTCCAGTACTTTGTTATACATTTTATTTTTATTTTAATTTTATGAACCACTTTGGTATAAAACTCTTTGCACATGCATTTTTTTATGAATTTGCAGATCATATAATAAAGACATCCACATAAAAAATGTATTTTTGTTGTTAAAAAAATGATAAGATTATTGCTTCACGTTTTAACTACGCCACACAATTTAAACTTCAGGTTTTTAGTTTTTTGAGGAATTACGAAAAAAAAAGTAGCTAGCTTCACGATAAAAAAGATTGAAACAAAATTAAATAAATTAGGTCACGGAAACTGTTTGCCATAGCAGCGAAGGAAGTATGTTTTGGATTTTAATTATGAAAATTACAAATTTATCTTTTGCTTAAAACAAACTTTAAGTGGATAGAATTGGTTTTTTAGTAAAATGCAAGTAGGAGCAGGCTTGCTAACTGTCTCCTTCATGTTTTTGGGTGGGAGGAAGTTAGCATCCCCATATATATATTGGTATATACTTTTAATAAATTTTCTTTTTGATGGGATAATTTTTGTTGTTTGAAACAAGTTTATGAACTTAGAAAGAACTTCTACGGTAAACCCATAAATTGAAGTGCATTGGTACACTCATAGTCATTGCCTAAATCAACAAAATACTGATCCTTTTTAAAAAATAAAACAAGTATTTGACGACTTTTATATTGCCTAAATCAATAAAACTGATATGCCAAAGACAGGTGATTTAGGGTCAATATTTTGACCTGAAATCACCAATTCAATTTGTTTTTCTTTCTCTTTTAGTTGAATAAATGCTTTTTTTTTTTACATACTATCAGTTTTCTTTCGTTTGTTTTTGTGATTTTACCGTCTCACACGACTTCGTTTATTTTGATTTTCCTTTGTGTCGTGTATTTTTAATTTCTCGTCTTTGTGCGGTGTTTATTTGATTCAGGTTAAAATATTAGCTTTGATCAAGTGCAGATTCAATGACTTTTGCGTCGTCAACTTTGTAGATCCAAAAACATGATCAATCTGATGGCTTGAATATAGACGTATTTTTATGCATATGTATTCTGCCATTTTATGTTATTAACATTGATGGTGTGAATTTTTTTGCAGATTTATCTTTTTTGTTTATATAATGACTTTAAATTTGTATTGTATTGATGTACTCAATCAATTTTAATGAACGAATATCGTTATTTTTGTCAAAAAAAATATGATTTTAATTGTGGTGGGTTGACAGTCCAAAACAATTTTGTACACACGACCAATCAAAACATTTTAAATTGACACGTCAATTAAAAACAGAACAATAATTTAATTCATGAAAAGGAACAATTAAAATACATAAAAATATGGATTCAATCTTTAGATTCATGAATTCTTCATCAATTTTCCAAAATTCACAATAACCCACAATTTGATCCAAAACCCACTTTTAACACAATCACTTGCATTCCCTCAAAAAAAGAAAAACACAATCACTTGCATAGATTTCGACATACAAACATACCCAATCAAATAACAAGCATATTAAGAACATGGTTTGAACAATAATCATCAACAATATCATGACTTTCACACATTTAAGCTAAAACTTCAAGAACAATCTATGCTACATCATCAAACATGAATTTAAGCACATAAGCAACTTAATTTCACAAAGTTCACCATACCCATAATTAATTAGCACGAAAATCAACTAATCACAACATCAATTTCATGAAAATCACTTAATCAAACATGACATATAACCACTCCATCACTCATAATCTCTAAATGGTGAATATAAAATCCCCTCTTACCTTAACCTCCAAAAGCTACTTCAATCTAGATCTCCCTTTCTCTTGAATTCTCCTCTCTCTCTCTCTCTCTCTCTCTATATATATATATATATATATATATATGCTTTTTTATATATGCTTTTTTTCTTTCTCAAAATGAACAAATGAGCTCTTAACCTAATTTCACAGAGACTATATCTCTTATATACTATTGAACTTAGTCACACTTACTAATGAATTTGAAATTTCGGCAGGCTAACTTTTAGATATTTTATACGATGTTTCAACATCAGATACGAACAGAATGTCGAGTAAGATGTTTTAACATCGAGCTAGAAGAAAACACACAGATCAAGACAAATATAATGGATGTTGAATTTCTAGCGCATCAGTTAGAAGATGTTCGATGTGAAGTTCCAACACAAAAAACACAGAAAACAGATGTTGCGTTTAATGTTCCAACATCATGCTAACAAACATAAAATGTGAAAGAAAATAAATGACAAGAAAGTAAAAGGCACAGAGAGTTTGTTTACCCAGTTTGGCACAACTCACCTACATCTGGGGGCTACCAAGTCAGGAAGGAAATCCACTAGTGTAGTCATTATTCTAATTTTCTCAGCAAACTCCTCGTTTACAACTCTAGACCTAGGACCTACCGGTATTGATTTCAACCTAGGAACTCCTAGATCTGAGATCCCATCTCACTATCCTACAGTCAATCACAACCCTTGTGATTATCAGACTTAAACACAAACAAAAATATGAAGTTACCTTCAAACAAACTACCTAACACCGTGCTTCACATCTTTGGTGTAGTACACAATCTACCTAGCTCCTTGCTTCACAGCTTCGGAGTAGTGAACACGAATTTACAACTCAATAAACAATCCTTAACATGTATTAAGGTGATACAAGAAAGGCTCACAATTAACAAACAGTCCTAAACTTGCATCACAAACAATACAAGAGAAGAACACACATGGAAGACGACTCAAAACCCTAAAAATAACTCTTTTATCAATCGATGGTTTTGATCCATTACAACTCAACTAAAGGTCTTGCTCAATGCATCAAGGTGATACAAAGAGAGGCTCACAAATAAAGCACAAGTCGAAACCCTAAAGACTCAATTCAAAACTAGGGTATGAGTCTTCCTTATATAGCCATTCAGCAGCATGGGTTTTTTCGTCATAGGCTAAACATATATTGGTATCAAATATTCTTTTCAGAAATATATTGAAACAAATATTCTTCAGAAAATATATTTTCCAAAATCTCTTTTGAAAATATATTTTACAAATAAAAATATCCATTGGAAAAATATCTTTCTTCTCGAAACACATATATTTGAATCAAATATTCTTTTCAGAAATATATTGAAATAAATATTCTTCAGAAATATATCTTCCAAAATCTCTTTTGAAAATATATTTCACAAATAAAAATATCCATCTGAAATATATATTTCTTCTGAAAACACAAGTCTCTTGGACCACAAGTCACGTGGATAAAATCTTCATGGAATCTCACGTAACAAATAAGAAACAAATATTGTAACTTCTAAAAAGTAGGAACATCTTTAGGAACCGCCAAACACACCACCAAGAAATCCTAAAATATTGTCTATATTTTAGAAACAAATCACCCAGCTGATTCTGGACAAAAATACAATATTTGGTGAACAAAAAGTAAGGTGTGGTTTCCTTAATAAGATAAAGCTTGCGTAAACCAAGCCACATAAACAGGGCACACTGAACCGTGCCAAGATGTTGGAACATCGTATCCAACATCATACATGAGCATTTGTTTTAGCAACAATGAAGCCAATACTCAAATACCCAACAATCTCCCCCTTTGGATTTATTTGTTGTTAAAACAAACTGAGGCCATACAAACAAGGTAGAGAGATACCACACATACATTTCTTCAATCCATAACCATGAAGAAAAGTAACACAACTGCAAAATGGACATGTTGAGACATCATCCAGCACATCATCCAAAACATGTTGGAACATAGTATCCAACATCACAAACATGGATATTTGTTTTAGAAATAATGCAGCCAATACAAATACCCAACAATCTCCCCCTTTGGCAAATTCTTGGCTAAAACAAATTAAGGTCAATTACATAAAGCAGAGGGATCCACATCTTCCATTTCTTCAAACAACAAGAACACATTCCTATGAAGAAACAACCAACACATTATATCTAAAGAGATACCTTCGATACTCTTCCTCAAGTCATCACGAACACATATTCAAGAAGAAGGAGTGGCAATACAGTATCACTAAAGAAATTTCAGAAGTGTGCACAAAAGAATACCCCACACAGTCTTCAGTCATAGCTTCAACTAAAGAGGTATTATAAATATCAGAGACATGCAGCAGTGGATAAGATAGTAGCATAGTCTCACAAGAGCAGAGGAAAAATAAATTCATATGCTACAGTTAGGGAAAAATAGATTCCAAATTTTTTTTGGATGTTTCAACATCCTTCACCACATCAGATAGGAGTACCTGCCACACATATCAGTAAGGGAAAAAATACATTTCCCAAACCTACAGAGCACTAACATAGATGTTTAAACATCCTCCTCAACATCCTATCAAATGCCTCAACATCCTGTCCGACATCTGAACCCCCAACCAAGAAACAAAAAGAAATCACCTTGGATATGTCACCATTATGGTAGAAAGGGGCATATAAGGCCGTTCTGTTTCAAGTTGTATGTGTATTCTCAGCCTCATGTTCAACCAAAGGTCAGTGGTAAGATTGTTCAAGCTAGGAAGAATGGAAACCGAAAACTGCAAATGTAAGTTCTTCTGTGACTTCCTCTGTGTCGATTGGTGTTCCACCTATTTTGACTAAGTCTAGCAACCTTGTTGAGTTTGTGTCTGGCGTCTATAAGCCCCATTCCATGTCAAAGTTGTATGTTGAACCCCTCAAAAACCCTAATGTCGAACTAAATGTTAAATCATCTGGTATGGTTTTTGTTGTTGCTGATAATATTAATGAGGAAAGTGTTTTTGTGACCCCGTCTAAAACTGCTGTTGTTGGCCCTCTTAAGGAAACCCTGACTCAACCTGATGTTGCATCAGGTGTTACAACATCCTTAGCACAACCTGATCACATAAAGTTTGAGTCTGAGTCTGAGTCAGCCTTTGATAATGGAAAATCCCAATGTAAGATGGTGTCTGTTGGTGATGAGAAAGATGGATCAGAAAGTGATGACCAAAGTGTGTGAAGTTTACTCCTGTTCTGATCTTATGTTATGCTACTTCTGTTCTGACATGCATGATTAGTCTGTCATAATTTATGGCTAAAAGGGGGAGTAGTTAGATGCAGTAGTTGTAGTTGGCTTATTTGCTAATGTTGTGCCTGATGTTGAAACATCTGTCTAACTTCCTGTGAAGTTTTTCTTCGAATGCCTGTGAATTTTTTCCATAATTAGTATGTCACTTCATTGGAAGCAGGTGATTGTATGTATAACAGAGTTGTATGTGTTTACTTTTGCATCATATTGTCTGTTGTTGTTGTTGTTGTTGGCCTGATGATGTTGAAACATCTAGATGACATTTTCTTGCATGAAGAAGTGTGATGATCTGTTTTGTAAGGCGTGCTCTACTTCATTCTTTGTTGTAGGTTTTTGAGTTGTGGGGTATGAAATGTTGAGGTAGGTACTCATGAAATTTTTCTGTTGGCATATTTTGTGGCTAAAAAGGGGGAGTAAAATGGTGTTTCTATAATCTCTACATGCCTGATATTGAGCTGTGTGCTATACTGCATTTATTTTGCATATATGCTTGTTTTCTATTGTTGCATTTAGTTTGCAACTATTTCTGGTTTTTTGTGTGGGTGTTGTCACTGATGTTGCAACATCTTGATGTTGTTCTGAGAATGTGTTTTAGTTCTCAGTATTTTGTTTAAATTGTACATGTTCCCTGCTAATGTTCTATGGAATGTTGGAACATGTCTATGTGACCTTAAAAGGTCAGGTTGCTTGATACATATTCCCTGAAGAATTAGTGTCCAGACCCTGAAGTTTCTTTATGCATTAGGAGTGGTTGGGTTTTCAATTTTCTTCCATATGCATGTGTTTAGGGGGAGTAGTCGAGTAGGTTTATTAGTCACTCACAAGTTCTTATATTAAGGGGGAGTGATACTTTGATTTGTGTGCTTGACCCTGCTCAAGCTGTTTGACAGGATGTGGAGTAGGATGTTTAAACATCTATGTCAGTACTCTGTAGGTATAGGTAATTTATTTTTTCCCTTACTGATATATGTGACAGGCACTCCTGTCTGATGTGGTGAAGGATGTTGGAACATCCAAATTTTTTGTGGGAATTTATTTTTCCCTGACTGTAGCTTATGAATTTATTTTTCCTCTGCTCTTGTAAGACTATGCTACTATCTTATTCGCTGCTGCATATCTCTGTTGTAAGTAATACTATTTTATCTCTTAACTCAAATTCTGTTAAGAGTATGATGTCTCTTTCTTCATGTCTGTTTGGTTCAAGCTATGACTGAAGATCTTGTGAGGTATTCCTTTGATTTGTGCACATATTTATATCTCTTTAGTGATACTGTTTTATCTGCTTCTTCTTCATGGATATGAGTTGATGATGATTTGAAGAAGTTTATCTAAGGTATCTCTTTAGACTGTATGTGCTGGTTGTTTTCTTCATAGGTGTGTGTTTATACTGATTGGAGAAATGGAAGTGTGTATCCCTCTACCTTATGTTATTGGTCTTAATTTGTTTTATCCAAAAATTTGCCAAAGGGGGAGATTGTTGGGTATTTGTATTGGCTGCATTATTGCTAAAACAAAAACAAACTTGATAGAGATTTGGCAAGTGTACCAAAACTATCGAAGTAGTAATAAATATCGTTCCACAAGGACTGTGTTAATTTCAATTATAGCACGTACGTTATTCGTTAGGATGAGTAAAGGGTATTTTGTTTGCCCTAGGCAGTAGATTTGAGTGCAACACAAGTAAATAAAAGTTGGTTTGAAAGATGAATTGGAGATGAATGATTGAACCGGTGAATCCGCTATTGCCATATATGAGTAGTTTACCTCCCTTTATTCTTAACCACTATTCAATCTTTACGACAAATTAACTAAGTAGTTTTGATCAATCTCTTGACTCAAAACCCTTTCCTAAGTTATAACCTTTTAATCTCTTAAACCGATTGAATAACTGCGGAAGCGATAACAGAACGTTAATTCATATGTCATAATCCTCAATTTCCTATCTCTAGGTTCCTATGTTGAACTAAACAGAGTTACTATTTCTTGATTAAAAGCTAGGGTTAATAGTCATTTAATTCCTAAGATCACTTTATGTGATTGCAAGAAGTTAGGGTTAATATTCATGCAAAACAATCGTATAAAGAGCAATGAACATAAGTAATTCTGAATAAAGACTAAATTGTATTAATAATTAAGAGAGTATCAACTACTGATTCATATATTATAATAGGTTCATCATGGCTCAATCAAACTAAGAGTTTAGCTACTCATAACTAAACAATCATAAGCATAAACAAGAGTAAACATACATAAATCCGGACCAACTATGAGTTGGTATGAGATTCAGGGCTTGTTCTTTGGTCTCCTGGTGTCTTCTATGCTCAAAATCGCAATCACAATCCGTGTTTTAATCCTTGGCTGCAGCTAGCTTTATATAGAAAGAATTTTAGGGTTTCAGAAAAGCCCACGATCGTGCCACGTTACGATCCAATCGTGGCACGATCACTTCATTAATTCTACGTGGCAGCAGACAAAACCTAGCATCGTGGCACGTTACAAAAGCCTTCGTGCCACGAAATTTCCAGTGACGGTTCCTTTGTCCTACATTCATCCATTGTGCCACGAGCTGTCCTCAACGTGGCACGATGCTTCACTCTTAGGCAATTTTTCTACCTTTTCACCAGTTTCTTCTATTGAGCTCTTGTTCCTGTTTTAGTCTGATTTCACCATGAATTACAGGTAGTTGACTCTCTAAATATCATAATAAAGACATAAACATGACTAAAAAACTAGTGTTGATGCACAGTCATCACAAACCATATTATTTACATAATTTTTATCAATCATTTCAACAAAAAGTTTGCAATCCTGCCCTTGAGAAGTCTTTCTATATGCTTGTAGATGGAGGATTACACATTGAGGTTTACACCATCATGAATGACGATTTGACAATTGTCACCATCTAAAAAACTAGTGTTTATTCATCTTGGTTTACGTCTTTAGGGTTCATTCAGGGAGGGTGTGTTGTTGACATTGATCTGATTTGCAAGCAGATAAATGATGAAGGAAGGCAATAAGAGTGAGAGGTATAACATGAAACACTAATTACATATAGTACTTTACTTTTTTATTTTAAAAATATGATATGAATATTAGAATTAAGTTGATTTAAAGAATATTAACCTAATTAGTTTTGACGATAACAAAATAACTCAAGAAAACAATTGTATCCTGCAATGTTTGTTTGAGTGTGCATATCAAAATTTCCAAGAAATAACTCAAGCATGAACTCTTTTGAATTGTTTTTTATGGCTTCTTTTGCATTATTGATAACAAACAATGCAAAGCAATCCAATGCATAAAAAGTAGGAGATTGAGAATCTAATTACGTGTCTCACATTTAATCTTCACTCTCCACCACCTTGCATGAGATGGGGTCTTGAGTTTTTATTTCTATTTTTATTTTATTTTAAAGTGTTGTCTATGTTGATTTTTTTTTCTTCATAAATTTTCCTTCTTGATTTGTGAAAATCAAATAGGAACAACAAGTTTGTCAATGATCTGAAAATCAAATAGCATAGTGAGAGGAAAAGTGTAGAGAAAAAGAAAATAATTTTAGAAGAGAACTTTTATCGATTGAAACAAATCAACCATCTTGCTTTCTTGAATCAAACCCCACAATTTTTATTTATTTTTACCTTATTTAATTCTTCTTTTAATCATAAATGACATTCTAAAGAGACTCTTGGTTAAACCTTGGTTCAAAGAAGTTGATCATAAATGACATTATAAAGAGACTCTTGGTTAAACCCTTGTTCAAAGAGGTGGATTTTGTGCTAAAAAGTGGTGAATGAATTGTATCTTGGGTGTGACGCATTGTCATTTGTCACACTTATATAGGCGAAGGGGTTGATAACATTCCGTAATCCGTGGCGCCATCTTCAAAAACCGTTAGCGAGAGCATCAACGGTGAAAATTGGTTCATGGTACGTTTCTGTGCAGTAAGCTGCACGAAGCTTCTCGTGCGCCCTCCTTGGCACGCCTTATGGATCGTTGGGCCTTATGTGTTTTAGCATATGTATCATAAATTCTATATGTTAACTTCAATTTTTATGTATAAGTATGTTCTATGATAAATTCAAATAATCACAATAGAAAAACAATAATTTAAAGGGTCTTGTTAACGAGTGCCTACATGGCACTCTTTAAGCATTCGTAATGAAGAAATTTTTCTTTAAAAAAAAATAAAGACTTCAATTTTCAATGCAATAAATGCACAAACTTTCATAAACTCTTACCACTTTGAGTGCTTAAAGAGTGCCCTGAGCACTCATTTACATTTCCCTAATTTAAATCAATTAACATTTTCTATAGCTTCCTCAACATATGTCAACTTACAACAATCCAAAATATCCCATATTGTTTATTCCCATATTATTTTTAATAAACGAGAAGCTACTTGGTGTGTGGTTTGTTTTTGTGTAAGTATATTGAATAACTAAGTTTCCTCTGGTACATCTTGTTCTAGAGGAGTTTCATTTGGTTTATTAATATATTCGTTTAGTCTTTAAAAAGAGAGAAATTAACAACTTTTTCATATTATCATACATTCCCATAAAATATGAGATCAACAATTTTAAGTATAATAACTTCTTACACAACAACAATGTCAAAGCATAAACTTGATACTTCCTCCGTCGCATAATATGTTACTTAGTCTGACTATATATACTATTCACATAACATACGTCGATCATATTTTTATATTAATACATAAATAAAAATGGTAGCATATAAGATGTTGTCGGAGTTGTCTCTATGAATATTATCGAAATATAAACTTTTTATAATTTTTGCTAATAAATAATTAAAAATATTATGTTAAAATTGTGTATTGGAATATGTGAAACAGTTAAATAGATCACTCATTGTGAGATGGAGGAGTATTAATTTATGATCATTGATATATATTCTCTCCGTCTCATTTCATTTGTCATTTTAACATATTTTTTTGTCTCAAAATAATTGTCATTTAGAATATCAATGCAACATTTATTATTTTTTGCATCAATATAGCCTTATTTTTTCATTATACTTAACTACTCCGTTAACTATAATTAATAGGGACATTTAAGTAAATGGTATTAATTTTACCATTAAAATTAGCTAAACTAATAATTTCCTTAACAACAGTTCACAGTCCTTAAAATACAGTTAAAATGAGACGATGAGTATTATTAAGTACTTTTAATTAAAATAAACACCCATCGTTTCAATGCGAATTTTTTGCGTTCACACACTTTAATGTTGTAAAATCATAAAATGGGTATATATACTTCCTTAGTCCATAATTATAAGACCATTTACCAAAAAATCTTCTTCTCTAAATATAAAACTCTTTACAAATTTTTAGATGGATTTATTACTCATTTTCTGAATTTATCCCTCATTAATAGTTCTAGTTTGTCTTAGAATATGAAAAAGAGAAATTTTAACTTGTGCCCTTAGGGCATATGTAAAGAATTCCACTTATATAAATTATGTATTAGAAATTGTGTTAATTTATTGTTCAAAATATATTTGGAAAGTTGCAAAGATTAAATAGAGACCTTTTTGAAAAAACGTGTATTGCTCCCGAAGCAATCTAATCATTTATGAAAAATCTCTTTCAAATCGTTTGCTTCTCTTCACCAATGGATGTAAATTTATCTATAAATAGATACACTTTGGAAGCAGAAAACTAATTTAAAAAAGGGAAATGTTAACGAGTGCCCCCGGAGAAATCTCCCTCCGTTCCTTTTTAATTGTCACTTTTAGAGAAAAATTTTGTTCTTATTTAAGTGTCACTTTCAAAGTTTGATGTATCATTAAATGTTGTTTTACCAATATTACCATTAGATATTTATTGCAGAGAGAGAAACACATGAAATGAAATATTAAATTAATAAGGTCATTATAGTAAAAGTAAAACAATTGTATCAAAAATAGTAACATTGAATTGATTGTCTTGGTTTGTGTAAAATATCAAAAAGTGACAATTAAAAAGGAACGGAGGTAGTATCTTTTTATGGAAGTTTGAGTAATAAGTGCATTGAAAATTGAAAACTTTAATATTTTTAAAGAATAATTTCTTAATTTAGCATGCTTAAAGAGTGTCCCGGAGGCACTCGTTAACAAGACACTTTAAAAAAAGAGATAGAACATCACATTCTTGTGAGTCTAAATTCTGTTGAAAATAATAATAATTCATTCTTTCTTTTCTCTAGTGCATGATGTAGTATTTTTACGTAATCAAAAGTAAGTATTATATGTATCGTCTCCTCAGGGACTAGTGCGATATCACGGGCCGTTCGACACCAATTATCATTTAAGTTAAAAGAGTAGTTTGTTTGTTTGCTTAGAATCAAGTTAACTATGTTGTAAGATTAAAAATCGAGATTAATAAGGCGTGAAACTTGTTCGGATTAGAGTTCCTTGATCAAGCATTACACGTAACCTAAAGATCATACATGGATTCTAGCTTTTCTTTGATATTACCACGTATCCCTCGTCAATATCATTCGTGTCCAAATAATATTGTGACTTCAATTGTATCGTTTAATCGTCGATGTCTCAAACTATTAAACAATTCAAGAGTCGTTCTTATCGTTTAATCGACGATTTCTCAATCTATTAAATGATAAGAAAGCATTAAGTTTGGATACAAAGAGTGATTATGTAAACATCAATTCCATGTCTAGAATTTGTGTTTGGATAGAGGATTACTCTAAACCTAGATTCAAAAGTATTTTTCAATCACAATTAAATCAAACATAAACAATAAAGTGCAAGAATAATCTCAATATCAAATCAAATGCTAGAACTATATATTTATAGATCAAAAGATTACATGTTTAGCTAAGATCAAGTACCTCTAATCCCAACAATGGAGATTTAGCTACACATTGTCATGGAAGCCTTGCAAGAATGAATTGAAATGGAAGGATTCATTACAACTTTGTGATTTCTCAACAAATGAGAAAGAATCCACCTTCTATCACTCTCACTCTATGAAGAACAAGCCCTATCTCTCTCTCTAAAGCTATTGCCAAATATTCTATGAGATTTTAAGATATTTAAAAGAATTGATCAAGTGGGATTTTATAGGAAGTCTGATCTGCATTAACTCGCCTCGCGAGTAACTCCATTCGCCATGGCGAGTTGATGTTTCTTCACCAGTGGGTTTGTGCCACGTCAGCTATGGGGAGTTTAGGCCGCCCTAACGCGCCTCGCGAGTAAAATTGCTCGCCATGGCGAGTACTTGACTTCTTAGCTCGCCTTCAGTTCGCTGTTGCGAGTTGGAGGCGTGTGATCTCTGGTACTTTCTGCCTAAGCTCGCCTCGGACTCGCCTTTCTTCACTAATCACTCGCCATGGCGAGTAAGCCTTTGTATTTTTTCTTTGTTTTTCTTCTTTGCTCAGTGTCTTGAGTTTAATTCCTGCACAATTGGGTAAAGTAAGATAGATAAAGCGTAAAAGGGCTATAATCACTTATCTCTCGGCTTTTCCCTAAATAACTTGCAAAACAAGTAACAAAAGTGCCTTAATTATTCATTTAAAATACAACTTTCTGGCACTTATCAAACTCTCCCCAACTTAACTCTTTGTTTGTCTTCAAACAAAAGATTGAAAACCAAACAAGTTTTAGGACAAGACACAAGTACAAAAGGTTTGAAAACTTTTTCAGATGAATGATTCAAAGTGAATGCGCGGGCAAGTCTAAAGTTTCCAATTAATCTAGAATTCCACTGCAAATATGAAATGAGTCCTATGCACAAAGTTCGTGTCACACAGTTCAAGTCAATAATATACTTATTCACGAACCACACCTAACACACTTCTTTGTAGGCAGATGAACAATTGAAATCACATGAGTGAGGGTTATGAACACACATCCAGAAATCAAGTTAACATCCAGATCAAGTTATGTGTCTGTCCAAATATCGTTTCAAAAGGCACAAAAACATGGATCAAAAGGTCTTTGAGGGTTGTAACTTGGCCTGGCTACAAAAGAAAAGACATTTGTGGGTCAATTGAATTCAAATGGCCAAGCATAAGGGAACATTCCTTCTATTCACATTCAAAAGACAAATTTACATGAATCCCCTTAATTCTAAACAACCCTTGGTGTCTAAACATGACACACCTTGATCTTGACAACTTATTTATTTTTAGTTTTTTTCTTTCTTTTTCTCTTTTTCTTTATCATGTACACATTTTTTCTTTTCTTTTCTTTTTCTTTTTGTATTTACAACACAATGTTGTCTTGATCAAAAAATAAAAATACATCATTTTACTTGACAAATGATTTACCTCTACCTTCTCTTCCCAACTTGAACAAAACATACCCTATTTGAATGTTCCCTTACTCTATGGCAGAGGGACAAATAAACAATGAAGGTTTAGGGTTCAACAATTAAAAACATATCAGAGTCCTATAGTTCGTCAAAAATGAGCTGGATTTTGAAAAACTTTAGGGCAAATTTATCAAGCATTGTGCTTATGAATTGACAGCTCATAATTGAAGACTCTGATTTATTTGGCTCAGATGGGTTAACAAGTACTCGCTCTTCTCACAAGGCAGGCTATTTGCGGTCAAGTAGTTTTCACTCATTCACAAAAAATGTGCCTTGATCATTTCCATGCCTTTACACAATTCAAAACAATTATTGGATTTAATATAAAGCGACCGAGTTAAACAATGAATGCCGGTCTCCTTGCATATAGTAAAACACATTGAAGTTTCCTCACATTTTGGCTAGAACTAAGTGGTTCACAAACAAATACATTATTGCGGAGAACCTAGAAAAACCTAGAGCCATCAACAATAAATCATCTGAGATTTGCTCAATCTTTGGCTATCTTTCAAGCACTTTGAAATTTGAAGCGTTGAGCATATTTCTTTGAAAATCAAGCAAGAGTGATATCACACAATGGAACTTCTACATTTTCACGTTAGTTTCAAAATGAAGTACTTGACATAAACCAAAAGTACTAAACTCATTATTTTATATAACACCCTACAACAATAAACAATAGGAACATAACGTACTTAATTAAACGATTGTTGAAACGACATCACATTACAACCAAACACAATACGAATACGAATATGAATGTACCAAAATAATTCAACAAAGTGATAATTAAACAAAGTCATGAGTCATTGTGAAAAAATAAAAACACTAACAGAAGGAATATTGTTCAAAGGTAACATCAAAGTAAAGCAAAAAAAATGAAGGAGAATGAAAGAATTGACTGAAAGCTTTTAAAATATCACTCATTAAAGGTGAGCTTTCAAGTCTTTTTTTTTTCTTCCTTCTCAGCCATGCATGTCATCAGAGCCATCATCATCATCGCCTCGAGTGGAGGTCGCACTGTGCACATGTGTTGGATCGTCTTGCTCCATGCCTTCCTCATTAACATTACCACCAACATCTTCAGCCACGTTCTCATCTTCATTACCTGCATAAAATTCACCCCCTCCATAAGCATTTGGTGTGTCCTCAGGCCAATTCACATAAGCCTGGAAAGCGGTGGGCGTCATGAACAGCTCCATAATCTCCGGAGGGTACCCAGCTTGCTGTTGCATCAGATACTAGGACTGCTGAAAGTATGTGTTTGCCCGATTAGTGGCTGATAGCATGTTCCAGGTGTGCATGTTGCTCTCATGTTGCCGCTGAGCGTAGCCAGCAAAGTCAAAGGTAACATTTGGTGGGATCGGAAGTGGTTCATTCTGTTGCTCGGGTTGTGGTGGAGGTGCTTGAGAAGATGATGCTTGCTTGCCTTTGCCCTTGTCCTTTTTGGTTTCACCCATGATGTAGCGGGCGATGAAAGCATTATTGATTGGGTTTTTGATTTTTTTTATGGACATCATTGGGGAGTCTCATGTTGGTATCCTTGAGTAAACCCATGATTAAACCGGGGAAGGAAAGGCGGGTTGTTTGTTCGCCTTTTCCTTGAAGAGCGACCTTCCTTAGTTCCCAAGCGATGGTTCTGGCTATGTCCACCTTGATACCTTTCAGAATATAGTAAATCAAAGGGCAAACATCCACGGTGCAGTCGGAAAGATGACTGTTAGGCATGACGTTGTACAGGATGAACTTTTGGATAATCTTGGCAGGGTTGGTCATGAATTTGTACTGGGCACAGTGCTCTCTCCCAGCCTCACTAATGTCGTAGTTGAAACCCTCTAACAAGGGAAACCTCTTAATCTCCTCATGTTGGGCAGGAAGACTAAAGGTGCCCTTGTTTTGCTTGTCATGAAAGTCATCCATATCACCCTCATCCTCCAATGGGAAGGGGTTTCCTAGGTACTTGTTAATGGCCTCTCGATCGAACCGGATTTTCCGACCCCTCACATAGGTTTCAAAAGTAAAAGGATCGTTGTGGGGGTTTTCTAGTAAAGCGTTGGCATAAAACTCACGCACTAGCTCGACATTAAGCTTGGTTTCCGGTTGGAAGAGTTGAGCCCACCCTTGGTCATTTAAAAGCTTAACAATGTCTTTATAGGGTCCCTCGGGGTTGATTTGAAACACCCTCTCAGGCCACATAGATTGCTGAAGCAACTCTATGTACCTATTCTGATGATACCGCAATTTGAATCGCTCTTTGTCATAAGGTTGGTTTCTTAGGTGTTTGTGGTTTTCTTAGGTGCCATACCTGCAAAACAACCAGGAGATACCATACGAAACAAAACAGCCAAATAAACATCAATATGGAAACATTAGAGAGCAATTGCAGGTTCAGACACTTTGTTTTACATAAATGTTGCAGGTTCTGATGCAACTCGCCTCGCGAGTAGTTTTACTCACAATGGCGAGTTGTCGAAAATATTTCTGGGTTCAGATGAGCACTCGCCATGGCGAGTGATGAATGTGGCCGTGGCAAATTGCCCAGAAATTTGCAAAATCAACCCTTTTTTCAAAAGTTATTTCAGTTTTATGATTCTATCAAGATTTTCGTCCCTATATCGCCAAAGAGATGATGCCAAATCAAGACTCATTCAACATCTTACACAAAACCCATTTGATTTTCAATTTTTACAAAATTAGGGTTATTTCAAAAAGGTTTTGTTCTTAAACTAGCAAAGAGTCAGTGATTCAGAATCATCTCATGTCGTATGTAGTTCGAATTTTGAGCATAAGTTGTTACAGAACTTAGTCCTCTAACCTAGGGTTCACATGGATGTATAAATCATGCAATAAAGCTTTAAAAATAGTGAATACAGTGAATGACAAACCCGAATCAAGTAATGCAAGTGTAGAGATGGTTATGCAATGATTTTGACCTGACTTGATTTTTGTTGAAGATTGTGGTTTTGAATTCTTAGGGTTTGAAAGAAGGGGCTTTGGGATTTTTGATAGAGAGAGAAAGGAAAATTAAAATGATGGGAAAAAGTTTGGTAATGAGTGGTTAAGGAAAGTTAATGAGGGAGTTAATATGAGTTCGTGGCTTTGGAATCTTAAAGTGTCAGAACTGCTGCAACTCGCCTCGCGAGCTTGTTTACTCGCAATGGCGAGTACTTTGGTAGTCAACGCAGTTAAAGACCAGTTTACTTGCAATGGCGAGTGCTTCTACTCGCCTCGCGAGTTATGACAGTTCAGGATTTTGCTTTCTTTGGCTTCTGATTTTTGAATGATTTGGGTATGCACATGACTCTTACACCTATTATGCATTAAAACTGTAAATGTACTTACAAAATTGGGGTGCCTCCCAACAAGCGCTAGTTTTTCGTCGTTAGCTCGACGCCTTTCTCATTTGAGTTCATAGATTGTCAAGTGAAATTGCCGACGTAAGCCGATCAATCTCACCACCAAAATATGGCTTTAGCCTCTGGCCATTCACCGTCCAGCTAGCTTTTGTAGCTGGATCTTCAAGCTCTACTGCACCATATGGTTTAACCTCTTTAACCATGAAAGGTCCGGACCATTTTGACTTCAATTTGCCCGGAAATAGCCTTAGCCTTGAATTGAACAGTAATACCATTTGTCCAGACCTGAATTGTTTTTGAATGATCTTCTTATCATGGTACTTCTTGACCTTTTCTTTGTAAAGCCTTGAGGATTCATATGCTTGATTCCTCATTTCTTCAAGCTCATACATTTGAACTTTCCTTCTTTCACCGACTTTCTCTTGATCAAAGTTTAGAAATTTAAGTGCCCAGAATGCTATGTGTTCGAGCTTTACCGGTAAATGACATGATTTGCCGTAAACCATTTGAAATGGAGTAAGCCCTATAGGAGATTTGTACGCTGTCCCATAAGCCCACAAAGCTTCATTAAGCTTTGCCGACCAGTCCTTCCGAGATGCTGAGACTGTTTTCTCAAGGATTCTTTTCACTTCACGGTTGGAGACCTCGGCTTGGCCATTTGTTTGTGGATGATAAGGTGATGCCACCTTATGCTTGACTCCATAATGATCTAAGGCCTTGGCAAGTTGTGTGTTGAAAAAATGTGGGCCTCCATCACTTATCAAAACTCTTGGTGTTCCGAATCGGGTGAAGATATTCTTTTTGAGAACTTTACTACCGTCTTGCTATCGGCATTTGGCGATGCGACGGCTTCCACCCACTTTTAGATATAACCAACGGCAACCAAGATATATTCATTGGAATATGATGATAGAAAGGGGCCAACAAAGTCTATACCCCAACAATTAAACACTTCAACTTCAAGAATGCGTTGTAGAGGCATTTCATTCCGCTTTGACATTCCCCCGGCTCTTTGACATTCATCACAATACTTGCAATGTGTATAGGCATCTTTGAAAAGTGTCGGTCAATAGAAACCGGATTGAAGCACTTTTGCGGCGGTTCTCTCCCCATTGAAGTGACCTCCATAGGGAGAGTTGTGACATTGCCACAATATCTTCTTTGCCTCTTCATTATCAACACATCTTCGCAAGAGATTGTCTGCTCCAATTTTGAATAAGTATGGCTCATCCCAAACAAAATGATTAGCTTCACGGAGGAACTTCTTGCGTTGTTGCCAAGTATAATCTTCGGGAATGAACTTTGTTGCTTTGTAGTTCGCCATATCGGCAAACCATGGTCTTTCTTTGATTGCAAGCAACTTTTCATCGGGAAATTCTTCAAGATCTTCCGGTTCATTCCTTGTCACCTCGTTGTTCATTAACCTTGATAGGTGGTCAGCCACAAGATTCTCTGTGCCTTTCTTGTCTTTGATTTCTAAATCAAACTATTGAAGTAGTAGCATCCAACGGATGAGTCTTGGCTTTGAATCGGATTTAGTGAGCAAGTACTTGATGGCTGCATGGTCAGTGTAAGCAGTAATCTTTGAACCAATGAGGTAAGAACGGAATGTATCTAATGCATACACAATTGCAAGTAATTCTTTTTCTGTGGTAGCATAATTGATTTGTGCTTCATTTAAAACTTTACTCGCATAGTGTATGGCCTGAAATTTTTTGTTCTTACGTTGACCTAAAATGGAACCAACAGCGTAATCACTAGCATCACACATCAATTCAAAATTAAGATCCCAATTAGGAGCAGTGATTATTGGTACAGAGGTCAACCTCTCTTTCAAAGTTTCAAATGCAATTAAACATTCATTATCAAAAAGAAAAGACTTATCTTTATTGAGCAAGTTGCTCAATGGTTTTGCTATCTTCGAGAGTCTTTGATAAATCGTCGGTAGAACCCGACATGGCCAAGAAAGCTTCGGACACCATTGACATTAACTAGTATGCGATTTTGTTTGGTTCGGTGTACTTTTAAAATAAAATCCGAACCAAACCAAATCAAACTAAACCAATGTGGTTTGGATTGGATCGATTGGTGCGGTTTTTTAAACAATACTTTTTTTTTGTTTTCTAAAATCAAATTAAAAAGACATAGTTTCAACAATGTTTTAAATTTCATCTAACATTACAATTTTATTTTCATCAAACAATGTTCCCAACTACCTAGTCCAAATTAAAACGTGGACAAAAAGTAATCTTATTTTTTGTCAAAAATACAAAGACTAAAATTTTAATCATTATCTAAGAGTTCAAGTAGTACATAAATACATTTTTGATAGAAAAAACAAAGAAGAAACTTAACAAGAGAAAAAAAATTATATGTCATTTTATCAAAGTTTCCATTGAATTCCTATGAGTATTTGTCTAGATGATATATATTTAATTAATGTTTTTCATTTATTACGGTTTGGTTTGGTTTGGTTCGGTAGGTAAAATGAAAATCGCAAACCGAATGAAACCATGCAGTTGAGTAAAAAAATGATTCAAATACATCCGAACCAAATGCGGATTTTTGCAGTGTTGTTTTGGTTTGGTTCAATTTACAATTTTTTTTTTAATTTGGTTCGGTTTTGAACACCCCTAATTAAAATAACAATTATGACATTGATTTATTTCCATATTTGTTAAAAAGTAATTAACCAAATTTAGTAAATCAACTCAATTTGTTTATAAAAAAAAAGTAAAATGAGATGAAAAGTTTTAGCCGGTGGCCTATATTTCATTTGCAGCGGGTGACCTAATTTCATTGTATCCATTCTTACGATCTTAGTCATTTCAACTTCCTAATTTGAGCGGGAAGACCTAATTTGTTTATAAACATCAGCGGGAAGAGCTTCTTTGTAATTTCAGCTTCCTAATTTTAGCGTGACCCATTTTCTTCTAACTTCATTGTACTCCTAATTTCCTTGATTTCAATGGCAAAGAAATCAAGTTGTTCTTCTTCATCATCCCAAAATCCAAAACAAGAGAAACCTTCTTCTTTCTTAAAGAAGCAAACATCAAACTCACGTAAGAAAACCTTCACTTTCGATGACAAAATCCTTATTCTCAATCGCTTCTTAGATTTCAAATCCAATTTGGGTCTAAATGTAATGACACATTACACTACTTTTTATAACTCTGTGAAGGATTTGCTTAGTGTGAAACCCACACAAGGGCAGCTTAGAAAGAGGTTACGGAAGTTAAAACAAAAATATGAGAACATGAAGAAAGAGGAAAACCAAAAATTTCCTCCTAGATTCTATAATGATCTTGAGCAGAAATAAGGACACGACTGACGTCATTTCTAAGGCATTACAAGGATCGTCTTCGTCTTAGATAGGTAAAAACATGTAGGATATAACAATTGTTGTTAGTGATGTTTTGATTAGATTATGTTTCCAAGCAAAAATGCAACGCATGAATTGTGGATGATGTTTTAATGATGTTGCTTAATCCTTAATTATTGTGTTCCCT
>Ga0228710_1004619_pt1 | contig 21690 bp, 14 predicted proteins | sample MedpolnodulmetaG_FD_177995 | JGI IMG/M metagenome (GOLD analysis project Ga0228710, IMG submission 177995) | Root nodule microbial communities from Medicago polymorpha collected in Santa Monica, California, United States - pink nodules | ecosystem: Host-associated > Plants > Roots > Nodule...
TTAAATAAGTGTTATATTCAAACAATAGAAAATATTTCTATTAATATTAGAAATTTTATTCTATGGTAAAATATGCACATAAATAACAACAATCGCACATACCGAAAAAACAAAATCCTTTGTTGAAATTACCTCTTGAATAACATAAATGTGTTCAAGTATTGTGAAAATTGCTATATTTTGTAAAAGACAAATATGAGTAATCTTAATTTCATTTTTGGATTCAGTTGGAAAAAAAATAATTGTACTATTTTAACATATTTGATTTCAATATATTTGAATATAACTATTTTAACTGTTTTGTAAAATTTGAACATGTTTGGTTAATCATAATTTCATTTTTGGATTCGGTTAACAAAAACATATTTCTGATAACATAAGCTTAATTTTAACACATTTGATTTGAATATTTTTTTATAACAATAAAAAATTATATATAATAACAAAATTAGGAAGTCTCCGAAGCATAAGGTGTCCCTATGACACTCATAATAAAAACACTTGTATAATGTTACAAATCAGTTAGCCAATGCCCAACCATAATAAAGGGCTTAACCACCACGAAGTAAAGACAAAAACAAAGTTTATGTTACTAGCCTTAAACTACCATAACGAGTGGCGCTTTACTTTTTGATTTGAATATATTTGAATATAATTATTTTTAAATTTTAAATTTGGTGAAAGAGAAATCATTATTAATTAAAGTGATTCTATTGCCCATTTTATAATAGTCACTAGAAAAAAGTTAAAGCTCATTTGAAATCACAATGTCAAATTCTTTCCACAAATTTGATATCTAAACTTTTGAGCATGGTTTGGTATGCTTCAAAGATCATAAGATCATGTTGTACGTTGGAATGAAGTTTTAAATTAGTTTCGTTTTAATAATTTGAAAAAAGGAAGGAAAAAAAGATTTATCATTCTATTGAATTTGAGATTTATTTATTTTTATTTACCCTGTTTTTGTTTAAATCAAATTTATTGTTTATTTCAAGTTTGTATAAGTATTGTTCTATAAAAATAAAAAAAATTATTTTTTTGAATAAAATGACACTAATGACCATTTTACAACCGCCATCAAGAAATTCTAAACTCGATACCTCGATGTTACATGACTAGGTTTTTACCGGTGAGCTTGCACCTAAAGTATTTTTCAAATACAAATCGTTTAGTACACCTATCTACTTCTCTTTCAAGGTCTTGTTTCGATCTAAAATAACCCTTTTACATGTTTATTTTTCTATTATTTTAATCTAAATATATAACTAATTTTCACATATAACAGCTTATTTTTTTTTTCTTTCTCTCTTGTGAATTTGTTGTTTGAGTGCGACATTATGTTGGTCGTCATTTTGGTGGGGAGTTGCTAAATTTTCCGTTCTACTGCAATGTTTGTTTGGTTTAGATTATCAAATCAACCTCAATCAATTCCAATTTCAATTAATAACTTCAATGTCAAAATTGCATATTCGAAGACATGTGTTTTGCGAGCACTTTCGTGTTAGAACATATCTTGTTCAATTTGCAAAAAAAAAAAAAATCTTGCTCAAGTAAGGTCATTGGTATCTTTGACGTTATTACATTATTTGTGAACATTGTGTTGTTTCATGTTTTTATCTTGTTGTAGGTTTATTCACAAATTTATGTTTTTCATTTTTAACGATGTTGAATTTGTATTAATTTCCAATGTATATTTGAATGAATATTAATTTTAGTTTAAAAAAAAAACAAAAACAACTCTAAGTATTTGGTCTAGTTAGTAATAAAAATACATGTTTTGGACTTCGAGTCTAGCAAATACCATTGAAGCTTTATCTTGAAACACCATCATTTTATTCTCATAGTCATGGTCAAGTTAACAAGTGCTTCAAGAGATCTATTTAAAGAATTTATAAAAGGATATTTTATCTTGCAAATACAAGTCAAACATTCGCCATTGATATAAATATACAATTTTCTAGAGCTGTCAAAACGGGCTACTCGGCCCGCGTCAGGCTAGTCCATGACGGGCTCGGGCTTTGACGGGCTGGGCCAAAAAGGCTCGGAAGATAAACGAACTCAAAAACATTTGTCCAAGCCCGGCCTTTTGCGGGCTACGGGCTTACAGGTCAGTATGATGACATAAAACTTTTAATTAAAAAATGACAATTGCTTTTGTGACATTCAGAAGTTCTTAACAACACAAGTAAATTACTAAAATACCCCCAACAGTAGCTAATTACCGTTGGGTTATAACTAGAAACCCAGTGGTAGTTAACTGCCGCCGGGTTTTTTGGTCTTTTACTTGTGTTCCTAGGACACTTTGAATGTCAGAAAAGCAAGACGCTTAAAAAATTAACTAAAAAATATCAATCGACAAACTCAGCAACATTGAATTCAAATCAATCTCCCACTCCACCAAAAACTAGACACAAATATTAGTATAGCTACAATCATGTTTAAATTGATGCTTTCTTAAACTCACTACTGCATCATTCGCCACTTTACTTGATTCCTCATACACTTTATGTTCATTGAAAACAATTACAGTACTCACAAGTCACAACATAAACCTAAGTAAAAAATGCATCAAGGTATCATGTTTGTACTGTAACGATGTTGACAATTGCTCATGAAGTAATTACCTTCCATCTTCTTGGTCTGATGCCAAAAATTGTACAAAAATATTGATCTGATTACTATTGATTAAGTTGAAAGCAGATTTTCATATCCATTCACAATATTAATTGGGTTGATTATTGAAAGTCAAGATCAAGAACAACATTTGCATCATTGTTGAACCCTTTCAAGAACTTCACTTGCAAAAATCCATCAAGTCCTAGTAGAGGAACCAAGCAAGGAAAATTGAATGGAAAGTGGATCAGCAAGGCAAAGCAAATGGCATCAGCAATAACATTATTCTACCTTTCTCTTGATTTCATTGTGCATAATGACCTGAACTAATTCTTTATAAATCCATCATCATACTAATTAATAACATTTAAAATTTTCAAAGAAAAACACAATTAATATGAACAAAAAATTTACATGATACAAGATCAATAACCGTAGGCAGAACTAATTTTTTTTTTCTGGACCTAACTATGGTGGGTTGGGTTGTAGGAAATTAGAATGTTAAAAAATAATTATAAAATAAACGGACTACCCGCATTCCGCCCGGGGCTAGCCCATGACGGGCTCGTGCTAAAAAGACCCGGTTTTAAGTGGGCCCAATTTTTTATGTTGAAGTCCTACATTTTTTGGGGCTTTTGCGGGTCGGCCGGATAGTCCCGACCCGTTTTGACAGCTCTACAATTTTCTATGAAAAAGTTTATTATTTTGACTAGTTAAACAATATGGTAAATGCACTTGTTAAAATTTTCATTTTCTATGAATAAAAATAAAAGTGCGAATGAATGTCCGAAAATTATTACTCTATCTGTCCCTATATATAAACATCTGTTTGGCTAAAAATTTATCCCTAAATATAAACTCCTTTGTAAATTACTAGATGCATTTCACTACCAAAAATTACTAGATGCATTTCATGTCAAAAAAAATTACTAGATGCATTTATTATCATTTTCCTAAGCATACATCTGATTAATACTACTAACTTGTCTTGAAATATGAAAAGTCAAATTAAATACATTTACAAACAAAAGACAATTTAATAATATTAACACACAAAATAAACACATTAATTGCACCAACACCTTTTCTTAAGAAATATGAAAAAGTCATTGAGAGCTTATATACAGAGACGGAGGGAGTATCACCTAATTTTTTTTCTTCATATAAATAAATTTCAAAATACTAATGAATGTTCAAAAAGAAATGCATTAAATTACCTAAAAAAAACCAATAATTTTGGAAAATGTGTATTCGACTTTTTTAAAGTTAAAATAGTGATATTTCCAATAAAGTGATGATTCTAAAAAACGATATTTTCAATGAAAAACTTTACTTTTAATTTCATTAACCGATGTCTTTAAAACACGTGTTAGTGTGACCTAAAACAAAATCCAACCAAATATTTTCTTCGTTCCAAAACGACCTTGTTGATTGTTTTACATATGCTAATACTCAATTTTAACCTTTATTCTCTTTAACTATTTATAGAAAAAAATTATAAAAAGTTGATATTTTAACAATATTCATCGATACGAATCCAATATCTTAACTACCATTTATCTTTATATATTAATACAAAATATTCACAAAACATGTTAAACAAATAATATTTATAGTCAAACAATATCAATCATTTTGAAATAGACAGAATACACACTTAACCAAATAGCTATACATTAGCCAAAAAAAAGCTAATAGAGTACCATTTTATACACTACTATTTATCTTTACATATTAATAAAAAAAATATGATCAAGACATGCTACATAAATAGTACATATAATCAAAAACTCAGAAAACACACACTTTTGTTTAAAAAAATATATCTGACTCAAAATCGACTAATCTAAAGTTGAATTTCATCGTCCAATTACATAATCCGCCATTTAAAACAAAGAGAGTTGATCTCTATATTTATAAGTCATTCTCAATTTAGTCTATGATTCTATTAATATTTCAAAATAGTCATTGTTTTTGTCAAAAGTTTCTCAGTTAAGTCTATCATCTTATAGCAAAAACATAAACAAAGATCTAAATGACAAACATAAAAGAGACAATTTTAAAATATTATTAATATAATGAATGACTAATTTAAAAATGATTTACAGGTGGTTCTTTGGGCTCCTCATATATACAAAACCTTTGTTTTTTTTCGGTTTTTTAGCCACAAGTGGTACTTTTTGTGTACAACTTGTCGAGAATAATATTAGCTGATTAAAAAAAAAAGACATACACCAAATTGATCATTTAATTGAAGAAAAAAATACAATATAACAAAGTCAAAGGAACACAAAAACAGAAGAAAAGAAGGTAAAGTGAACCTTCATTCTCTTTTCCTCTTTGTTTTTTTCCTTCACACAAAAAACACCATTAACAAACAATAATCCACACATTCCAATTTCCAAGTTCCAACCTTTCAGTTTCACCTTCATTTTTTGTATCCATCAGAAAAAGACATAACTGTCTCTGTTACTTTCTGTGTTGCCACATCACTCTCACACATCAAACTTTTCATTTTTCATCAAATCAAAAACACCCCATTATTAAAGTTTTCATTTTTATTCAAATAAAAATCACCCCATTAATTTTATTTTTTTTGTTATTTTTTGACCCTATTGTTTAGAAGATTTTTCATCACAAAGATGGGAAATTCTTTTGGTTGTTCAGCTTCTGGTGAGAGGTTGGTATCTGCAGCAAGAGATGGTGATTTGGTTGAAGCAAAGATGCTTTTGGAATTCAATCCTTGTCTTGCAAAATACTCAACTTTTGGTGGTCTTAATTCACCTCTTCATTTTGCAGCTTCTAAGGGTCATAATGAGGTTTTTTCATATACCCTTTTCATTTCTTTGTCTTTTAATGTCTTAAAGTTTATGTCTTTAATTTTACCATTTTCATTCTTAAAGTTTATATTATTTTGTTTATTTGTTGTGTTTGTTAGATTGTGGCATTGTTGCTTGAGAAAGGAGCTGATGTGAATTCAAGGAACTATTGTGGGCAGGTAAAATTTTAATTTTTTGTGGCACTTCTTGTTTGATTTTATATATGGTGGTTTGATTGATTTAAGTTTTATGGTTATTGTGTTTGATTTGATTAACTTTCATGATATGATTATGGTTTCAAGTTGGTCGTCACGATCTTTGATATTGAGGAGAGTCGATGCGACACCAATCCAGGTCGCATTGCGGTTTCGGCAATATTAAAACGATTATATTGTGGCCTAATTTCCATTATATTTTGGTTTTCGTTTATATATGGTGGTTTGATTGATTTAAGTTTTATTGTTTTTGAGTTCGATTTGACTAACTTCCATGATATGATAACGGTTTGAAAGTCGGTCGTCACGATCTTTGATATTGCGGAGAATTGCAGTTTAATGCGGCCGATGCGGCCCTAATCCCGGTCAGAGACCTTTATTTTAACCTGGATATGATTAATACTGGTTTGGTGAATTTCAGTGTTGAAAAATGGAATAACGCCACGTCATTTCTTATCCCTAATTCCCTCAATTGAAGGGATAATGGGCGATCAATTGTGATTATTGTTCAACTATCCATTGTCTTGGTCCTAAAATTGGCTAGTTACATTCTTAAGAAAAAAATTTCCTACCTTGTCTTAGAGTATAATATTGGTGTGTGCATTATGATTCTTGACAGATTAGTGGATCTGGTTCTTGTTCAAAAGATGTCAGCATGATAATGTGAATATTTCAAAAAACTTCTTTCAATGCTTCTTAGTCTCCTTTTTGATACATATATATGATTGCCTAAGAATATGATTTGCTAAATGAAATTTTAATTTTGGTTTACTTTGATCCTTTATTTATAGACGGCTTTGATGCAAGCTTGTAGACATGGTCATTGGGAAGTTGTACAGACCCTTATGCTCTACAGATGTAATGTGAGTATTATCGTCCCTTTTCTCAGTCTTTCAGTTATAAATCGTTCCTTTTCTCAGTCTTTCAGTTATAATATCTGATGAACGATACAAGTTGCAGCGTTGAAGGCATGTGTTGGGTGGGAATTGGATTTTCGTGTTTAAGTATATTTTCGTATTTACATGGTCAAAATTTCATTCTGAGAATCATGGTTATCAAATTAAATTACAGGTTATGAAAGCAGATTATCTCAGTGGGAGGACAGCTCTTCACTTTGCAGCTGTCAGTGGGCATGTAAGATGCATTAGACTTGTGGTGGCTGACTTGGTCCCAAGTGCTCCTTACGAAACTCTACATGCTCGTGTGGATGCTGATGTTGGTGATGGATCAAATACAAAAAGAAAAAACGAACAAAGGTCTGCCATTCCTCTTCATTGTGTAATCTCGAAAGATTATCATTCTAGTAAATTTCATCGTATATTTTATGTTTAGCTGATAGTTTTGTATGACTAATATACTTTCACTGTTTTTGACATGCTTATCATAAAATGCTCTTTATATTCATTTCAATATACTTAACAGTTAGTACATTCATGTTTTTTTCTTCTACATTTTTATACATATGCATTCACACATTTAGTTACTACAGTAACAAGTAACAATTATTTGATAAAAATACTATTTGCAAAAGCCATGCTTAAATTTTCTTTAGGAGTCTTCAATACATTGATCTTCATTTAGATTTAGTTTATATTAATGATTTAAAGCCCGACTATCATGGTTTTAAATTGTGGTTGTGGTCACACTGAACTTTTATGTTTCAGTGAAATACGGAGCAATGTGGCCGATGCAGTTAAAATTGCAGTTAGAGTTCTCAAAATATTTTATACTTAAGTCACTGTTGCGGTTACGGATAACAATTTAAAACCATGTTGACTATAAAATAGTGTTCAATAATTTCTGTATATTATATTCTTGCTATTCATTTAATTCATGCCGGTGCAGTGAGTTGTCCAAGTTCGTAAACAAGACAGCAGATGCAGGTATTACTGCACTTCATATGGCTGCGTTGAACGGGTATTTCGATTGTGTACAACTGCTACTTGATCTTAATGCAAATGCATCGGCTGCAACATATCATTATGGAACATCGATGGATTTAATAGGTAAATCTTTTGTTGAAGATGATCATAAGTATGTGTTTTTTTTTCTTCGCTTCTACCAGAAAATTACCGATGTGCTATGCATTAATATAGGGGCTGGAAGCACTCCATTGCATTATGCTGCTTGTGGCGGAAATTTAAAATGTTGTCAGGTAAGAATTTCTTTAACGTTTTCCTCTGATATTAGCCTAATTAAGCACTTACAGCATAAGTGCTTATGCATAAACTATTCCTATATCAAAAGATAAAATAAAGTCATGCAAGTTATAAGATGTTTTCATAAGCTATCCTAAAGAGCTTGTGAAAATAAGCTGAAAACTGCTTATAGACATGTCATAAACTGTTTCCATTAGTTCGCTCAAATAGTTTCACAAGTGTTTATATTAGTAGATAAGCTTAAATAAGCCAATCCAAACAGGCCCTAACGATGCTCTTATTTTATCAGATCCTCCTTTCAAAAGGTGCAACTCGGATGGCTTTGAACTGCAATGGGTAAGATATTGTGAATGGAAATTGAAGTAGATTTTTTTCTTACTCTATAACATAAATAATACGAATTTAATTTTTACCCTCAGGTGGCTTCCACTTGATGTTGCTAGGATGTGGGGGCGTCACTGGCTTGAACCATTGCTGGCTCCGAGTTCTGATACCATCGTATCATCATTCCCTACTTCAAATTATTTGTCGTTGCCCCTCATGAGTGTGCTCAACATAGCCAGGTATTTTTATAATCCATAAATCTAGATAATAAAAATCACAAACAACGGGAATAGCTGTCGTAAATCGTAATAATGCTGCAAAATACTGTGAACGTAATTATCATAAAAAAGAAACAACGAAATAGTTTCCGGATAATATGAAAAATAGATATGCATCATGATAGTCAAAATCGGGATCCAGCATGTAGGAACGTACAATTTTGTGATCTTGGTGGCTATGACCGAATGTATACCTGTGCAGAATCGCTTTGCCATTCCATACAGTAAAAATATGTGCGATTTTAAACTCCCACTCTGTGCACATAGCAACTGTAGTTCATAGCCAGGGTTTCGCGTCCCGTTTCTGAAACCCGCTTTTTTGGGTTAAACCCCCCTAAAACTTGTATCTACTAGTCATTTGTTCCAAACTAGCCTTTAGATGTTATATAAAATTTAACCAAGAGAAAGCACCACCGCTGCACTGCACCAGGGAACAATGTTGAAGATGTGAACCTGTGAAATAGTCGCAGAACAGAAATGATGAGGGAATTGTTTTTGGTTAGGAAAAAATGATGAGATAGGGTTAGAAGTGTCAAAAATATCATTTAGGATATGCGATCTGGTCAGATTGCGTTACAGAAATATGATCGGGAATGTCTAGACTTCCGTAAAAGCGTAGAATTGCTTGATCCTATTATATGATTCTTGAAGCACAATGATTTTTCCTATTTATGTTGTCTGATCCTCTGATGCACTAAGCTAAAATTAGGGGTTAAAATATTTCTGTTATCTTCTCCTGATGCAAATGGAAATAAGATTGATTTGGATTACTGCAGGGAATGTGGATTGCATTCTCCTACGACCTCATCTAATGAGATCGACTTCTGTGCTGTCTGCCTGGAGAGGCCATGTACAGTGGCAGCAGAAGGTACGGATTCTAAACTTTTGAATATCTTTATATTTGTTTGCTTATCTACATGAAAATATTCAATGAACTGCAGTTCTCTTAAAATGAGTAAAATGTGTTTGTCAGATATATAATCTCATAAAGTTATAATCCCATGTTTTGAGAGAGCGATAGGAGGGTTCTCATTCTCTTTGAGAACGGGAAACCGAGTTTATGATATTATTGTTAAACTGTCCCACATTGGATTAGATGACTTAAAACCGAGTTTGTTAGTGGGAGACTTCTAAAAATGAGCTTATGAAAACGGTGTAAAGCTGGTTTTGTTAGGACGAGTTAGGCCTAGTTTAAATTTTAAGATGATATCAAAGCCTATCCACTCTAGATGTCCAGTCATCCGCTATCAGGTTATACTCTAGATGTCTAGTCTTTAATGTGAGGGAGTGTATTAAGAGTCCCACATTTGATGAAATATGACTTGTAAAGGAGTTTATAAGTGGGAGACATTCCTCCCCTTACAAGCCGGTTTGTAATAAGGAGACATTGAGTTAGGTCCAATCCAAATTTTAAGAATTATTAAACGGAAAACGTAGTTTATGAGATGCTAAGCTAATATTTTACACATGGACCTAACGGAATGGGAGACCATGTTATATATTAGTTTTTATTTGTTCCACCTTAGTTTATTTTTTATTTTTTATAAAGCTTATATCCTATTATATGTTCTAGTTTTAATATGCACCAAACATAGACCTAAATTCATATTTTTTATGTCATGCTCTGACTTATCTACGTAAATGCTAACTGTCATTTGTCTTACGTTTAAATATCGTGCTTAGTGTAACTGATCTCGAGACTTTTTCCATGCAGGATGCATGCATGAGCTTTGTGTAAGATGTGCACTCTATCTTTGCTCTACAGCCAATGTTTCTTCTGAAATGCATGGCCCTCCTGGTTCTGTCCCTTGTCCCCTTTGTCGACATGGAATTATCTCTTTCGTCAAGTTACCAAGTTTCCAACCAAAAGAAAATAAATTGCATGCGTCTCTCAGCATGTGTACACCATGCATACAGCATCCGCGTGACATAGATCAATCCTCTCTTTCTCATAATACATCGGAAATTCGAAAAAACCGGGTTGCTTCTGTTTCTTCCGAGATGCTTTGCCCTGTCACCTGTACACCATTTCCATCTGTAGCGATTCCTTTATGTACTTGCAACGATGGTCCTTGTCCGCCATTTGAACCTGGTGAAGATGAAACACAAGATGAATCACCTCGTGACTCACAAGCTTCGACAGCAGATCAGGATAAAATGGAAGGACCAAAACTGGTGAAAACAACATGTTCAAGTATGTTTTGGGGTAGAAGAAGTTGCAGCAGGGAGAACCAATGTAATTCAGAAATAAATGCATGATTCATTCAATAGGCAAGTATGTGGTCTTTCTCTTATGGTTAAATATGTTTTTAGGCACTTATAAAATTATGACTTTTTAAGTTTATTCCCTACATAAAGTTTATCCAATTTTAGTCTCTATTATTAATTTTATTAAGTGTGAAGACCATTTTAGTCCTTTAGAAAAACTGAGACCAAAATTTTGTCTCGTGGAAAAATAAAAAATTTGTTCCCGTGAAAAATAAACTGAGATAATTTAGTCCCTACATGAACAACCTGGTTCTCACCTCTTTGAAAAACGTAGAGGCTAAGTTGTCCTGTTTTATTTTTCTCACGGCCTAAAAATTGTTTTTATTTTCTCATGGCCGGGTCTCGCAGTTTTTGTCGGGGACTAACATAAATGTTCACTTTTTATGACAAATGAGTGCTATTGAACATACTTTATTTAGGGACTAAACTTGGAAAATATTGAATTTTATAGAGACTTCAAACATGTTTAACTCTTCTCATCATGTGTGGATGCAGTTTACCGTCTTAGATCAACAGTGAAGTCCACAGTTGTCTTATTATGCAACCTCAAATAGTGAAATCTAGTGGATGCATATACCAAGATGAAATCAAGCTTCTTTGCTTCTGTTTTGCTGCAAAGTCTGCATACTTGGTGAAAGATAATATTGTGTTTCAGCATTCCTCTTTTTAATTTATCAGTTATGATATTTAGAGAGGAATTGTAAAATCAGTTGTTATTGCAATGGGATTTCATTTTGCAATATAAAAGATAGTTTTTAGGTGGTGATTGGGTGAGTGCAAAAACCAAAGTACCTTTCTGTTTTAGCATGTTTATCAGATTAGTAGGAGGTTTTGTATATTTTGTTTGTCATGAATTTTTATAGGTTTATAAAGAACAAATTTGAGAACTAAACTGTTGTGTTTATGAGTTTTTTCCTACAATTTTTTCATTTGTTTTGCTTGTTTCTTTCGTAACTTATGCTTATAGTTTAACACTTACTAGTTTAGAATAGTCTGCATGGAAAAGGTTGTGAGAAACTTAATTAAGTTCAAGATGGAATCACCATAGAAGAGAAAACCATGCAGAGTTCATTTCACTTTTTACACCTTTTAATCTGTGAAAATGAACTGAAAGATAGTGTGGCTGCAATTGAGGACTGCATTTTAGAATCATGGCTAATGAACATTTTTTTTTTATGAAATAAAATTTAGATTAGGGGAGACACTCTTATGCATGGTCAAGGAGATTCACCAACGGGTTAAGGTTCTCTCCATTTGTTCCATTGTATAATGAGGGATTAAGATCCTCTCCGTTTTCTTTGGTCTCCATTTGTTCCATTCCTATAGTTTTGGAAATATAAATGCAAAAGTGTGACATTAAATGAGTCCAAATTTTTTTATACATATTTAAGAACTATAGTAATGGAGAGGATAAATGGAGAGAGGAAATGGAGAGATCCTAACTCGTTTTAATGAGTCAAGTTCCTCTCCACTTTCTTGCTTGTGATTTGAAGGTTCAATTATCTGTGCCAATTGTAGTTGTTTGTAACAATGAAAACCCTTTGAATGTGTGTGTCCATGGCTTTTTAGACTAATAAGTATGTGTTTGATTTCCCGTTTGCAACACATAAAAGCACATTTGCATGCTTCCTGATGCAATTTTGCTGTGATTTTTAGAAGCTTTAAATACTAACTTCTTCGCTAACGTGCTTTTTTGCCGTGATTTCCATCAAACACTGTTTTGCAAACACTATACCAAACAAACACTAAGTAAAAATGAGAGAAATTTCATTTTTTTCTACTACCAAACAAAAAATTACCTTTTTCTGTGATCAATCAGAGTGCATGTTCATGTTTATGCCATGGAAAAGTATATCACACTGAATCATGTATGGCTAGTTGGCTACTACCCCACATGTTACTTAGCCTTACTATCAATATTGTTGTCCCCACCTAAATTGACATTGGAAACCAATGATGAGTTTTATAGAATCCAATTTCTCAGGGATTGGAAGAATTCTTTGCTCTCACAAATTATTAGCAATCAAATCCAACTAATTATATGTTGTCACGTTTGTTATCTGTATCCATTGAAAACGAGACACGTACCTTTCCTTTAAGGGCATTATTAGGTATTTTGCTTGTGTTCTGTCCCTTCCTTAGCTTTTGTTTTTTTCTATGATTTTGTACAGAATATATTCACACCTTTTGAAGACACACAAGACAGAATATAATTCAGCAATCATATACATGTGCTTCATTTCCATTTATATATTTATACTTACTCACACTATAGAGGAATTCACTTTTTTATTCATCTGGAATTCTCCTTAACCAGGACGTACGTTCCATTTTAATAAAGTCGTGTTGTTTTGACTTTTGACGCACAAATTTGACATTAAAATTTGACAACAAATTTAAATGGTTAAAATTGTTCTAATATATTGTTAATCTCATTCAACAAATGATTAATAGATATAACAAAGTGTCACAACTCTTTAACCATTCACTCAACGTATTAACCACGATTTTGAGTGTTGTTAACCATAGTGTTAAACCTCTTGTTGAGGCTGCTTATGTAGTTGTGAATGGAAGAATATATTAGATGTATATTGGATGGGGCACATGTCTCCAAAATGATAGAGACTTCCTTCATTGCAAGATGCACTTGTTGGGGAGTCTGCATGCGACGGGAGAAACAGTAGACACAATGCTTTAGGATCACAAGAGATGGAGACATATATCTCCATCCAAAATTTAAAGACATTAGGTTAATGAGTCGCCACTGTTATATATTTATCCATCCACATGCGATGTAGGACAAAACGACTCACACTTTAAACCTAACAATGGTACATACCATAATGAAGGTCCCCTCGATCTTTTATCTCATTCTTGATAGATGGTTCTTCAATGTAGTGCATACTACAATCAGATTGTTTTTGACCTCGATCGCAAAATTTTAGTTGATACTTAATAGTATGAATTTGGCTAAAAAGTTGAGACATTCTCTACCGTGCGACACCGGTTTAAGTGGCATACAACACATGACGTTTGCCACCATATTTAATAGTCTCATTGAATGAAAAGTGGACATTCACCACCATACCTTTCCCTTTTTGAAATCGTCATTAACTCACTCTTCTCCGAGTCATTTTGAACAAAAGGAGAATCCTAGATCTTATCTTCGTTCATCCGCCACCCACAAAGGTTGTTCAAGGTTTTGCAATTTCGCAACCTTGTCGTGATGGAGTAGGGTTGCGGTATGGGTCACAAGCGAACGAGGAGTGACGGTTCGGGATAGTTTCAATAGAAACTTATCACAAGATTGTGAAGACTTGGTTGCTAAGATTAAAATAGTTTGATGCGAATGATTTGAATATAGAGGTGGAAATATAGGTGGGATACTGTTTCTTAGATTAGTGTACTAATTCTATCATTTGTACCAAAACTTATAATTTTTTTGTGTGTATATAAGTTAGAATATCTCTTGTATTATCTTTTTCTTAGCTTTCAACATCTGCAACAAAAATAGAATAATTCTGATGTTTCTTTTCCAAGAAGATTTGTTTAATAAACTAATTTTCAGAAATAAACAAATTTAAGGCATTGTTTGGTCCACAAATTCAATAACTTACAAGCAGTACAAACTACAAAGTACATCAAGAATATGTGCCACCTTTTAAACACCAGCTAGCTCTAAGGTTCCTTGTGAACTATCGCGGTCGCAACCACGTCACAATTCTTAATATTACATATAGTTAACTAATCATCGAATATAAATTCGCGATTATAGTTGCAGCCACAATACATAAACATCGAAAACTTTGATGCTGCAGTCCCAATTGTAACCTCAATCCGCTTCGCAAACCCTAAGAAATATACAAAAAAATGGAGTGGAGTATAGATTTCAACAAAAAACTATATCCTTATTTCAACAATGACAAACCCTAAGAAAAGATATTAGGCTGAAATAAGTTTTATTCACTGCATCCTTTCAGCTTCACGAATTGATAACGAGTTTAATAGAGATGCATCGTTGGCGTAAAATATAGTTTCACACCGACATCCAATGAGAACTCACTTTGTATCCGCAATTTAAAAATAACCACTAAATGTTGGATTCTCATTGGACGTCAGTTAAAATTAGTTTACAACAACGGTGCACGTCCCTTTTTTTTCCGTTGATCACCTTCTTCTCGCTGCAGTTTCTCTTTGAGCATTGAAGTAAACTGCAGCAACAGGTAAATCAAGGTTATTCTCTTGTGAGAATCTCCTTGTGTTGAAATTGTCTCTAGAAGATGGGGATCTCACTGTTTGTCTCCCTTTCTGCTTGAATAAGATGAAGACATATCTATGGATTCCTATCACTGGCTTTGGATTCTCATACTCCACAATCTCATTTCCTGCATCAAAGTTTAAAATTATAATTATAATTACCATTATTACAACTTACAAGCATCTTTAAATTAAGTTACATTTTGTTTTGTGTTATGCAATTTACATGTATGGTTGTAAAAAGGTTTGAGAAATGGACAATTCTAATTCAATGATTTTTATTATATAAATTGAAGACTTAATTATGTCACATTATGTTAAAATGTGTCATTAAACACCCTGAACTATAGTAATCAAGTTTTTAATTTCTTTTTCTCTCAAAAAAATGTTTTTAATTTCTTTTGAGAAATAGATAAAATTCTCACTCAATAAAAGAAGTCCGGACAAAATTTAGTCGACGTATCACACAATTTTAGATTTCAGTTTTCGTATGAAAACCGTTTGAAATTTGTCTGGAAATATTTGTATGGGATGAAATTTGGGATGAACAATTTATTTGCGACGTGACTTTTTCAGATGATACACTATTCGTCTTATTATGGCGTATGAAACTATTTTCTGTCCGAATTTCGTGAAAAAAATGTCCAAATTCAATTCCATATAATATATTGCTCATAATTATGTCCGAAAATGACAATTTTTTAGTAATTCCATTGAAGGAAAAAGAGTGGAATTCTACCATTGATTGGTTTTCTATTAGAGGTTGAGACTGTAATTTCATATCCATGCACATATATAACAAATTATGAAAATGTTAAAATCCTCATAGTTGATTTTCCAATTGAACTCAAGTTGTTTAAATCCTCAAGTTCTTAGTGGTAAAAGCATATCTAAAAGTAATAATCCTTAGATTAACAAATATAGAGAATAATTAATTAAGGTTATATTCATCCTAGGATAAGAAAGAGGGACTAACCAAAAGAGACATCTGTGGTACCTGGAATATCTGTAACCATCCTGGCAAATTGATGACACCGAGTTGATAAGAGGGAATAAATGATACAGAAATAAAAAAAATAAAAAATAAAGAGATGAGAAAGAGAGTTTTATTATACAAACCAGTGGAGATGTTCCCTTAAATGTGGATCACTAGGACTAGGAGCATCTGGGTCTGTCATGATCTACAAGTTCCATCATTTGGTATATTAATCCTATGTTACTATCAATATATAAAAGCATATATATATATATATATATATATATATATATATATATATATATATATATATATATGTATACATTCATGTCTCAGGTTCTAGCCAGTATAACAAATGTTTTAGAAATCAGACCGAACCAGTTAGTTCAAACAATTAAGCGGGAAGCAGTAAGTTCATCGGTATGATTTGATTACGATTACGATTATACCTTATTCTGGTTGAACTGGATTTAACGAGGTTAAACCGCAGTTGGTTCAACCGGTTCTCATCCTTGTCTTTTTGTTATTTTTTTACTTTTAAAATATTTTATTTATTCATTTATCTTTTTGACTTGAAGGTCTCATCAGTTTGATCTCCGATCTGATTAGAAAACACTGATAAAAAACGTGATTTGGAAATAAACATACTAATATATGTAGTTAGTTAGGTTTTCCAAATCGTCAAATCCGATTGATACTTCGCAAATGTAACATATGATAAACAAAATAAATTAAAACTTAAATATTAAAATATAGAATGAAGGGTTTTGCTAGAAGCCACCCATAAATGTGTCTTTTAGCAACCCGCACCTCAAGGTGTGATTTTCACTTTTTAGTTATAATTTTGCTAAAAGACACCTTCATAAAAATTAGTTGGTGTCTTTTAGTAAATGCTCATAGAATAACTTGTTAAAAGACACCTTCATAAAAGGTATCTTCTAGCAAAACCCATATAATGAATGAGCAACTTACCAAAGTATAAGCAGACCTCATGTCATCACCACCAATATCAACCCTTGGTTTGTTCATAACAATGGAAGGCATTAACTCATGACCATTTGCAACTTGCTTGGTGGAATATGTCACATTCATTCTTACACTTGGATTGAAAATGTCAACAACTTCTCCTATCACTCTTCCCACAGAAAGTGGTTCCAATGGCCTAGACATGATAAATCACAATGAGATGCAAAGATAAGGAAAATGATATTGCTCTAAAATTTATGTGTATATTTGTGAAGTGAGTTTTTGAAGTAATTTATAAGCACAAATAACATAAGAATATTAAGTAAGGGGGATAATGAACTTGGCTTAGTTTTAGAAGCATAAAGAAAGATTCCATACATGTTTTTCCTATTTTGGGAAAGGATGTCCATTTAAAGTATCAAATTTGTATTATTCAACATTGTTGAGGGGAACACGTTAGATACTATATTGGAAATAGAATGCTTGATGTTTATAACATATCAATTTTTATGTATGATTTTAATGGAAGAATCTTCAACTTGTCTGTGTCGTATTGGATAAGTGAGAATGAAGAATTTTATTTCACTATTAAATAATATATCTTTTGCAAATGTGAATTCAACTTTGTGATAAGGTGCTAAATTTCATGCACATGATTTGTCATATCAATGAAATATAAAATCATATCAATTTGGGTTTTGTTTTTTAAATTGATAATGGAGAAACAAAAGCTTGCTAGTTTGGGATAAATTTGTATTGGAATAAGAACCGATTAATTTCTATGCTACTCTAGTGTAGGCTCTATTGTCTCGGGTTATGGTGATTTAGAATTCTATGCTATTGTTTCTAGTATTATTTATCAGTTATCTTTATATTCTAACTTCGAGGTAAAGTTTGTTAGAAGATAAGCAAACATGCTCATACGGTCGGCCTGTTCCTGGGCTAGTCACCGTATTTTTGATTCTTATCCTTCTTGTATTAAACATTGGTTGATTAATGATAATAGTTTTTTCCAAATAAGCTAAATTAGCCCACTTAAATTAGCACTGGAAAGAATTGAACCTGAGACCTCAAGGAGGAACACACTCCCAAGTCGGCCAACCTAAATGGATTCTGATTAATGATAATAGTTAACTTTGTTTTGGTAAAAAAAAAAAACTAATTAATTTCTAATTAAACAAACGCATTTCCAGAATAAGTAATTTGCTTCCCTTAATTTGCTGCTCCGCTAAGCATAAAATATGAGGCATAAAATCACCTAAAAGCCCCTTACTAATTTAAGCACATACAATCAAGTTATCGTGCCTAATTAACTTGTTAAAAAAAAGAACTTGTTAGCCTACCAATATAATTCACGACCTTGTACTTTGTTTTAATGGATTGTATGGTTCAATAGCTTTATGATTAAATTATGCCATCATATTTGATGGATTGATATAATAGTTATTGCTTGTTTAGAATCGATGTTTCCGGGTTCTCATAAGCTTATCTCAATTGGTAGGGACGATGCATACTATATGTAAGGGTTGGGGTTCGAACCCCAAACACCCCACTACATATTATATGCAAGAGCTAGGGTTCAAATCCCACTTCTCTATATTTAAAATGTGAGCTCCAGCCACTAGACTACGAAAGAAAAATAGATGTTTGCCAGATTGATTTGAGAGGAGGCCGGTTAAGCTTGAAAGAGGGGGCACAATCCAATCAAAATAGCATATTGAGTAGGTGGGAATAAATCAAGTAATAGTATGTAAAGGAATTTATTAAATTCAATCATTTGATAGTTTCATGCATCATTCATTATATGATGGATTCCTTAACAGAACGAGTTAATTGAACACTTGTTGAAAAAAATAGTAGATGATGTTCTTTTATAAATATAGGACTTTATACGTATATTGGCTGCATTGGCTGCATATAGGATTTTAAAATTATATGATTTTGTTTTAACTTTTAACCAAATTAGTATAATTGATCTGTGCCAAAAACAAGTTAATATTCATTCACTCAATTGCGTATTGTGGACTTTGAGATTTCTTATTAAACTATGGTGGATAGTCTCTATGGTAGTAAATGTGACGTTTCTAATTATAGTGCAGTGATTAATGATGGTAGACATCTGATAACTTCTGATTTAATAACCTCAGATGTTAGGTTCATTAGGAGATAAGCTAACGAAGTCGGTCTTAGTTTAGCAAGGACAACTCCGTGTCATGCTAGTTTCCGTATTTATATTAAGATTCCATTTTATATCTCTACTATTATTATAAATGAAATGCATTAAAAAAGTTTAATAAAAAAAATGTTTTTAAAAGACAATATATTGAATCTCTTCACCTGATAACAAGACTTGTGAGAAATAGATCAATGAGAGTGCACCACAAAAGCATAAAAATAAATACAATATAAAATACCAATATAAAATTAAATGTACAAATGTCAACATAAATCAAACACTAAATATCTCTTTAGAATTCTCATATTTTGTCTGCTTTTCTTTTCATTTCTTTTTCTTCCTCTTCTCCTTCTCCAAGTGATTAGGCTTGGTCTTTTCTCTTGTAATTATTTTTCTCATTTCTTAATAATATTTTTATGAATAGGCAGTAAACATTGGTAGTTTTTGGGAGGTGTCAATCTTGTTAGGATGTCAATGGTTTTATCCAAAAAAACTCTAAATATCTATTTCAATCAATTTTTGTTTTTATTTCGGGATAATCATATCTATATTTCAAAGCAAACATTAGAGTATGATGATAGCAATATTTCTAGTGATTTTACGTGTGTTTATGTTTATACATAGAATCAGGATCCGTTGACATCAGGTGTCAAAGTTTTCGTTGACACCAAATATTTATTCACTTAAGACTATCATGTACCATATCTTATTGTGGTTTTTCTTTCTTAATTTGTTCTACTTGTTTTTCTCTTCTCAAAATCAAAGGGATATTTTGTCGTCATTTTCCTATCCTCAATATTTGAAGTTGCAATTGACATGATCTGTGTCATATTAATTTTTAAATTGTTTTTCGTTCTATCTTTTTTTTAATTTACGCATATAATTAAGAAAATGGTTAATAAGTCTTTACCCCCTGTAATATAAGTCACTTCTGGTTTTCCCCCCTGTAAAATTTTTATTTTCATTCACCCCCTGTAAAATATTTTTGTTTTAATTTACCCCCTAATAGACCAAACAAAAACCAATTTTATTTTATTTTTTCAAGAAACTTTCGTTTTTGTTTGGCCTATTAGGGGGTAAATCAAAACAAAAATATTTTACAGAGGGGTGAATTAAAATAAAAATTTTACAGGGGGGAAAACCAGAAATGACCTATATTATAGGAGGGTAAAGACCTATTAACCCTTAAGAAAAACAACAAAAGGCCATCTTGAATAGCATAAGATTAAGAAGAAGAAGAAGAAAAAGTGCATATTTTTAATAATTTTGATAAAAGAAACAAGTTACTAATCTTAGATCCTTCTTATTAAAAACGAATAGTAATTTTGTTTTGAGAAATGTTTGCTGCACATTAAAAACAAAATTATTTAATGGATTTGAAATCACAAGTAATCAAAGAGAGAAATTGGTGGAACAAATTAGGAAAGGAAAATCACAATAAAATATGGTACATGATAGTATTAAGTGAATAAATATTAGTCTTTAGATCAAATAAAATCAACGGATAATATTTGGTGTCAACGTAAACTTTGACACCTAGTGTCATCGAACTCTGATTCATATATATTATCTTTTAGCTCAATTTGATTTTATATTTCTCTCCGGTGGTCAAGTAGTAGTGCAAGTATTTTTTAATAACTCAGCTACAAAATTTATGGGCATTAATGCACTATATATTGTTCTTCAATCTAACTAGCAATCTCATCATCAGAAGATTAAGCACCAGAGTCATCAAAATTAAAATCTGGAGGATATATATGTCATTGTTATCAAATTTGTTAAAGTTAAGAGCTTAAGCAGACTCGTTTTACCGATGAAAAACTGATTGTACTAATTTACCTAATATCATAACATATAATACAATAAATGTATAAATTATTTGAAATTTCAATAAGTAGAAACAAAGACTAACAAAATCAAGCTAAACAAGAACCAAATGTAAAAATTCAGATAAAATAAAATAAAATAAAAAGTTACTAGGGTTTACCAAGTCACTACGAGTAGTCGAGTTAACTCGAACCATGATCATTTGAGTATTTCAAATCCAAAGGGATTAAATCTGGCACATTTTCTTCCACATATCCATCTTCCAAAGAACAATTCTCAAGACTCTCAAGAACTGGTCCATCAATTAAAATGATACCACTCTCAATCAAATCACAAACATATTCAACCGATTCTGAAAAAAGATAAAGAGATATTTAACTTATCACTCTTTGAGCCATTAAAAAAAATTATAGTCTTAATAGAAACAATAATATTGTTCACGACTTTCAATTCATTTTTTTATACCTTCATAAGGTCTTGAAGCCATTTCCGATGCATTGATACTTTCCAACCGTTCACTAATAGCCTTGAGGATATTTTGGAAGTTATAATCATTCTTTTTTTCATCTATTGCCTGCACACAATTGTAGAGACTAGTCTCTTAAATTAGACTACAATGAATAACAAAACTCAAAAAGATTTTTTTTTTTTGAGAGAGAAACAAAACTGTAACGCCCGTATTAAGAGTGTCTAGAATACTTAATACGTTCGTTAAAACTGATACTGGATACATTAAATCATACAATACGGAAAGCGACATAAGTCGGAATTCAGATACAAGAGTCATATATTACATTATTTAAGCATGATCA
>Ga0228710_1004620_pt1 | contig 21684 bp, 12 predicted proteins | sample MedpolnodulmetaG_FD_177995 | JGI IMG/M metagenome (GOLD analysis project Ga0228710, IMG submission 177995) | Root nodule microbial communities from Medicago polymorpha collected in Santa Monica, California, United States - pink nodules | ecosystem: Host-associated > Plants > Roots > Nodule...
CATTCAAATAACAAAAATCACAAAAATATTTTCATAATAAACCTTGATTTACAATCAAGTGATTCCCTTTTTATTTTACTTTCTTAATCAAATTTCAATCCATTTAATCATACTTTGAGTCATCTTTCTTTTAATATAAAAAACACAAACCAATTATATTTGCCACTTGGCTTTTCATTTTAAAACCTTTTACAAAACTAATAAAAAACACACAACCAATCAAACGTCAATTTCTACCCCGAACTACGAGGTTTTGATCCCTCACGGGTACGTAGGCAAATGACATAGTCCTTCCAAATCAATAAAAAATGTAGATAAATAGGTCTCTTTTTATTACTTTAAATTCCATTTTTAAACAAGCAAGTTTATAGCACAAAACATTAAATAAAACCAAGAGGTTCCTGTAGGATACTACGGACGTAAAGGGTGCTAATACCTTCCCTTTATGTAACTAACCCCCGAACCCTAAATCTCTTCAATATGGGGTAGTTTGAACTTTTTCCCCCTTTTTTCTTAAAAAAATGAAATGTTCAGTCGTGAAATAAAAGTGAGTCAAACGCTAACCAAATAGCCTTGATCTCCAAAAAATGATGCGACACAAGCGAACGAAGTTGCTCATAGTTTAGCTCAGGCGGCTTTGTCAGAAGCTAGTTTCCGCATTTATTCTCGCATTCCAACATGTATTGAACCTATTATTATTAATGAAATGCATTAAGCTTGCTTCTTAAAAAAAAATAAAAATCTCTCCTTCACTATTTTATACAGTTCTCCCAATTCTCTACCTCTCTTGATAATTTTATTATTATTATTTTTAATGAAGAGAAAGAGAGTTAGAAAAGAGATGTAAAGAAATAATGAACAGGATGTTTCAAATCCAAAGTCTAAATCATTTTAGTAAAAGGGAAATTGATAAAAGAAGCTTGAATTTAAAAAAAAATAAAAATGATTGGACACAAACATTTCAAGGAAAAACTATTTGATTTTGTTTTCCAATAACGTGTACTAATTAAAATTACAAGTATAGGTTGAAAAAGAAAAAGTAAAAGGTGATTTTTTTCTAAGGAAGTAAAAATGTTGGATTTATCGAAAGGGTGCAAAATGGTAAATGAGTATGGTAAGATTCGAACAAGAAAGAAAAGAACATTTGGTTTCGGTGTTGAGTGAATGAGTTGAAGCATCTTCATGATGACGATGATGAGGTTGAATCTTCTGCTTTCGTTTGTTTTCACATTTACCATTCTATCCTCCCATGTCCTCTCCGATCTCATCCTTACCAAAGTTGACCGTCGTGTAAGTCTTCATTTCATCTTTTAGGGTTTCGATCTCATTTCGTTTTCTCCGATCTACGATTTTTCAATTCTAATCAATAATGTCTATATCATTTTCACACCGATTTAAAATCGAAAGCGTGAAAATCACCATTTATCGATGCTGGTGTGTATGCAGTATCCTTTTTCTGACCATTGTTTCCCTATTGTTTGCAGATTGATCTGTCATCACAAATTGTCCGCACCACTACTACTCTTAAGGTTCTCAAAGTTTCATTTCTCTTACCATCCAAATTATTCCTTCATTTACTATTGATTTTTGTTTTTTTTTGCGTGAGTTATTTTGATGCTAATTGTCTCCAAAACTTTGTAATTTAGCTTTACTTATGTCTCGTCCGTAAGCCTTAGTTCAAGTGGCAATGCCGATATTGCTAGGCTGGACACATTCATCCGCGTTCGAACCTGGGATTTCGCGGTTGTGTCTGTGAGTTTTAGGTGGTGTTTGCCATGTTGTCCACAAAACTTTACTTATGTGTCTCATTTCTACTAAATGATAAAATACAATGACTGGGTTAAGTAGTTGCGAACATAAGCTTATGGGAGAAATACATCATAAACTTTAGTTTAAAAATTTGGCTGAATGATTTAATAATATTCAATGCAAGTGTTTTCACACTTGTGCAAATGAGAGGTATTTTATATTCGAAAGTATAACTGTTTATGAAAGCCACTTGCTAAATGTAATTGCTCTTCGTGTGCCTTATCTTATTTGTTTGATGCTGCGATTTACTTTTATTTCATCTTATTATCTTCCTTGTGTCGCAGGTAGAGAATGCAGGATCTGATACTGTATCGGAAATCTTGTTGACCTTTCCTGATAACCATGTAAAGCACTTGGCATACTTGTCAGCAACACTTAACGAAGGAAAGGGAAAGGTGAAATCATCTTCTGGTGTTGGTTTACCATATGAAGTTGTCCGCCCTAAAGATATTCCCTCTTCCTTGGCAACTTATTCCGTAACTTTACCTAAAGGCCTTGGGAAGGGCGAAAGTCTGACGTTGGACATCTTGGCTGTTTTTACCCATATATTGCAACCATTTCCAGAGAAAATTACGCAAGCTGACATTCAACTTCTACTGTTTCAAGAGAGTGCACAATATCTCTCTCCTTATCCCGCGAAGGTCCAATCGCTCAATGTTAAGTTACCTGAGGCAAGAATAGAGTCCTACACAAAGCTGGAAAATACAAAACTTCAGGGATCTGAATTGAAATATGGTCCATATGAGAATCTTCCTGCATTCTCATACTTGCCAATTGTTATCCATTTTGAGAATAATCAGCCCTTTGCCGTTGCTAAAGAGTTGGTGAGGGAGATTGAGATATCCCATTGGGGCAATGTACAGATCACAGAGCATTATAATCTTGTTCATGGTGGTGCTCAGAGCAAAGGAGAATTTTCCAGGTTACCTTGTTTCTGTGATTTTGAATTATCTGTGATGTTAGCTTGAAACGAAATATTAATTCATTTTCTGCTGCAGACTTGATTATCAGGCCAGGCCATATGTAAGAGGTGCATCTGCTTTTAGGCGTCTTACTGCCAAGCTGCCACCAAGAGCTCATTCTGTTTATTACAGGGATGAAATCGGCAATATTTCCACTTCTAGTTTGTGGGGTGACTCAAAAAAGGTGGACATTATCACATTTGATGAATGTATAGTCTTAAACACTGTCGTTAGCATTTGTTAACATAATAATTCTTTGAAAATTACAGACAGAACTTGAGATCGAACCTAGGTACCCACTTTTTGGTGGCTGGAAAACTGCTTTTACCATTGGATATGGGTTGCCACTTCAAGACTTCTTGTTTGGAGTCGATGGAAAGCGCTTCCTTAATATCTCTTTTGGTTCCCCCATTAATGAGTTGGTGATTGACACTCTTGTTGTGAAGGTGAGTGGGATCATTTTATCTCGTCGACACATGATTTTACTTTCTTTTTTCTTTTCAATTATTTGTTGCAAACTTGGAATGCAATCTTTGGAGAATTTATCTATTTGAGTTATGAAACATCACATTTTATGTTGAAATATTTCTTATTTTAGTATTATTTATTTTCTTGTTTAGGAGTCGTTATATTACTCCTAAAATAAAGGAGTTGGCTTTGTATTTCTCTCCTATAAAAGGAGCCCTCTTTTCTTCATAATAATATAACAGACAATTATCACCCATATGCTTTTCTACATGGTATCATTCATGAGCTCTGTTAGGGTTAGGGTGATACTGTAAAGCTTTCCCTAACTAGTGGGGTTCCGGTGACCCGTTCTTTTATCCGACCTGTTCTTACCGATCCAAACTATGGTGGATCCTACACAAACACCACCACCCCCTCCTGGAGGTCGTGGTGGCAGCGGCGCTAACATCAACAATTCCGGCGGCGACGCCAAGCTTTTCTACATTTTACCTTTATATATTTCAGAGGAACCAGAAGTATAGCACAGGAAAATGAATTTAGCTATCTAAATATTAACTTTTCAGTTGTCAATGATTAAGTTTTTGCAGATTTTCTTGCTCTGTCTTTGGTTGTTGTCATTGTAGTATATTGTGTAGGTATGACTTGCTAATACATCCGCCGGTGCTTGCAACTTTCAGGTTGTTTTGCCAGAGGGTTCGAAAGATATTTCACCATCTGTTCCATTTCCTGTGAAGGAAAGACATGAGGTATTGCTACTTTGATATCTTCTTCCATCCATAGATGATAGATATCTATGACATTCCATTGTTTGGGTTTTATAGTCCATCCATAAAATTGTTGCAGACAAAGTTTTCACACTTGGATATTGCTGGTAGACCTGTTATTGTGCTAGAGAAGAACTACGCTGTGCCTGAGCATAATGAGCATTTTCAGGTATTACTGTTGCATCTTTTTTGGAGGCTAAAAGTTCTGAATTTGAACTAGCCAGCCACCGACAATATAAAATGCACTTTTATCTTAATATGATCCACAAACATCTTATATTTAAGAATGATATTCCCTCCGTCTCATATTAGGTCCCTTTTGAGTTTTACACGGGTATTAAGAAAATGGTTAGTATTGTTAATTTTGATGATAAAGTGTGTTCCATTTACTACAACACCCTTATTAATTATAGTTAGTGGAGTAGTTAGATGATTGAAATGTAATAAATAAGGTTATGTTAATGGAAAAGAATAATAAATGTTGTTTTGGTATTGTAAAATGGACAAGTAATTTGAGACAAATAAAAATAGTAAAGACGACACCTATTTTTGAGACGGAGGGAGTATTAGTATCCTGAATTTGTAAGGATGGAAATCTTATATCCTGAATTTCATGTACTGGTTCTATTATTGAATTGGATACTCACTGCAGATATATTTTATTTGCAGTTTTCTTTTTTATTGGAAAAAACCTAAGTTTCATAATGAAAAGAGATAAAGTTTGAAAATAGTTTATAATGGCATCCCTCAACATACTAGCTGGATTTGTAAGGATGATATAGGTCCAATGTAAAAAATCTAATATGGTATCAATTATCAAAACCTATCCATTCAAGTCACCCACCAAACCCAGTAGTACTAGCCTCTAGGCTTATTTTCAACTTTCAAGTATTGCATTGAGAAAGACCTACCAGGTGTGATCATGGCAGTCAAATTGGGATATGTATCGTGTATCATAAGATACATGAACAAAAAAATGACTTAAATATCATATATTATAAACTACGAAATACTTCAAATATCATATATAAACTTCAAGATACTTCAAAACTCAAGTCATAAACAAAAGTAAATAACATAAAGCATCCTTAATTCAATCAAAATCAAACATATAGACTGTAGAGAAACAAATCGTGTATGTGTTGGAAGTCGTAAAGGAATAGAAGGTGCGTGGCTTTTGGGAATAGCTCCAAATTAACTGGTAGGTTACAAAACAAAACAGCTCCAAATTAAATGGTAAGTTACAAAACAAAGCTCTTGATTACAAAATGGTTTGCCTGCAATAGCTGATGGGTTGCTTAAACCTGACCCAAGAAAACCGGGGATGTTTGGGGTTTTCTGGAGTAGGGGTGAGCAGAATTTTTAGACCCGCCCGCTAACCGAAATAACCGTAAAAACCGTTAGCGTTGCGGGCGGTTTCTAATGGGTCTCGGGTGCTCATCTATGTAAATAGCAGTTTGAAACGAGTCTGGGCGGGCGGGACCGGTTTTAAAAAAATTCATCCAATGATACCCGAATCCGTCTGCTTACATACTTAACTGATGTGACTCCACACTGCAGCAGCAGTGCATGCTCATCCACCTTTATCTATTGTTTATGTTTTTCCAAAAAGCCTATAGTTTAGAGTTGCTATACTCCACTTTAACAGGCATGTAGGACTTGACTATTTGTCATGTATTATTTATTGACTCCACTATATTTGACAATAAAGAAAATTAAGTTAAAATAAAAACAACATTAACAGTTAGTTTAAATAAAAAGATAGAGAAACATTTTAGAAATACAATGCTGCTAGTCACCCCAGCTTTCTTATTTTAACACTGTCGCTTCTACATCAGTTACTCCATCTCCCTTTGTCCGTCGTGCAAGCTGTTTCCACCTCCTCCTTGTTGTTCAGTCAGCAGTCCACAGTGGGTCTTCCTCTCTCGTTCTCCATTTCAACTTCTGTCTACTATCCTTACCTTATGTTGCAGAGCTTTATAGAAATCATTATTGGTCCAACCCGTTTGAACCCATCCGAATAACCCGCAACCCGAACAACCCATAACCCGTGCTACCCGAAGTATTTATTGGGCGGAAATGGGTCTGATATTTTACTATTCTGTTTTGGACGTATCGAGGTTTTCGGGCCCGAACCTGTCCAACGCTCACCCCTATTCTGGAGGGTCATGCAAAACCCGACCCGGTTCCAGACTGTTCCATAAAAAAACGAAAAATAATTTGAAATTTTTTCCGGTTCGCACATCCCGACCTAGTTTCTGCAACTGAAACGCAAATGTCACAGTATCGTAGGATACTAGATTGAATCGGGATACGTCTGGGATATAGATCCTGATATGCATCACCCATGGCTGTTCGTATCGTACTGGGATGCGTATCATGGGATAGGTGGGATACTAACTACAGTGGGTGTGATACTGATGGGTGCATTGAGAAAACTCAAGCATGGTAGTCAAATTGGGATATGTATCGCATATCGTTCGACCACTTTTTTAAATCGTGTATCTTAGCATATCGTGTATCATAATATACATGAAAAAAAAAGACTTAAAATATCATATATAAACTCCAAAATACTTCAAATATCATTTCGAAACTGAAGTCATAAACAAAAGTAAATAACATAAAGCATCCTTAATTCAATCAGAATCAAACATAACTCCAAATTCTAAGGGTTCTGCCCCATTAGTGAATGAGCAGAGAGAAAAAGAGTAGTGAAGAAACATAGAGATAAACAGCAGAGAAACAGAGCATGGAGAAAGAGAGATAAAGAGCATATATATAGACCGTAGAAAGAAAAAGAGGAAGTGTGGGAAGTTGTAAAGTACAAGAACATGTGACCCTATAATATTTGACGGGTCACACGATCCCGGCCCGTTTCTAGTACCGACCCATGTAAAAAAAAAAGTTTTTTCTGCCGGGCTGTGCAACCTTACCCAGTTTCCGCAAGTGAAACACGAACATGCCACAGTATCGTAAGATACTGGATTGAATTGGGATACATGGGATACGCCTGCTATACATGGTCATTTGGGATACAGACCCTGATACGTATCGCCCATGACTGTTTTCATATCGTATCGGGATACGTATTGTGGGATACATGGGGTACTTACTACACTGAACTCAAGTACTACATTGAAAAGAGATAAGACCTGAAAATAGTTTATAAAGAGCATGAACCCCTCACCTTACACGTCAATTTTGTAAGAGCACTTATACATGGACCACCTTAGGTGGCATACACTCTTTGACACCAACACACAATTGTGACACATGGCAAAAACATTAAAAGAAGAGATGAGAGGGGGTGATGATGTGATGTGAAATTACTAAAACACCCCTAACACATGGGGTGTTTATGAGAGGTGTATAAAAAAGGATGTCTACCTATCTTTTTCCTTTTGTAAGGATGAGTAAAACCCGATACAAAATAATCTAATTGTTTGTAAAAAAAAAAAAAAAACTAATTGTTCACATTTTAAAAGCATATTTTTGTTGTTTAACCCCATCGGCCCATCTAAGTATGAAGGTTAGATTTTGTTAGACACGAGAACTAGAGAAAAGGGAAATTGTGATTTGATTACTTTTTGTACAGGGTGGTTTCTTTTTAACTTATGATATAGTATTTGACTTTGTTAGGTCTACTGGTTACTGATTACTCTTGCCTGTATTGCAGGTCTATTATAAGTTCAACTGTCTTTCTATGCTCAGGGAGCCGTTAATGTTGATTTCCGGCTTTTTCTTTCTATTTGTTGCCTCCATTGTCTACATGCATGCAGACTTATCAATCTCCAAGACTTCTGCATCTTATTTGGCAAAGATCCAATGGGAAGAGGTAGTCAACTTGTGTCATTTACAAAATCTTTACTTGCAAATGGATTATGGTACTAATACAGTACACTCTTGTTTCATCATTCAGGTTCAAGCAACTATTCATCAGGTCCATAGGATCATTAGTCGTTGCTTAACAACACACGACAAGCTAGAAGCATCATTGCGTGATCTTTCTAGGACAGGTGATATTCAAGGGTGTAAAGCAACCAGAAAATCTGTTGATAGCTCGTTGAAAGAGCTCACAAAAGAGTTGAAATTACCAGTGACATTTTTGCAGGCTTCTCCTCAAGCTGCTCAAATATTACCCAAGGTCATTTTGGAATTGCTTTAAAATAAATAAAGATAGAAATACATTCTTCCACATAAAATTTCCCTCTTGATTTATAGTTCCATATTTATTTTATTTTTGTTTTTCAGGTGGAGGAAGTAATTGCGAAGGAGAGAGATTTGCAGGAGAAGCTTATGGCAAAACACTCTACTGTTGTTGATTGTTATGAGAAGAAGTTAGGAGGAAGGGAAATTGAAAATCGGATTGCTTCACACCAGCAGAAAATTACAGCTCTGAAACAAGAGATTGATGATCTTATGGACTTGATCGATGAGATATGATAGATGACTATGGTGCTTGATATGATAATGTGCTCCCATTTTGACCTTGTTTTACTTGATTTAGGTCAGAAATTTTTAGCGGTTAGATTGTTTCTAAGAGATTAGTGATACTTGTTTTGCGCGGGTGAGAATGATGTTACTGTCTATCGTGTACTATGTTATGATAATTTGAGCATATATATACACTAGAATAAGGATTATAATTTATTTTTTTGTCACTAGTTTATTGTTACTGCGCTGCTTTTCATCCCCTCATTTCTTAAAAACTTCGCTTGTTTCCAGAAAAATACTTCTAGATATAAGTTACTTTCGATCAGCAAATTTTTAAAATGTGTATATTCCAACACATTTTAAGGTAGGATTTTTCTTTTACTAATTGGCCTAACGACCCAATGACAAAGAAACTGAGTAACAAATCTACGGACAAAATCACGCACCACTTGCGTAGGTTAATACAATCCCTACTACATTGACGAAAAAGGGAAATCACTCGCCACATCTTATACTATTTTTGATTATGGAAAATGCAAAACATGAAGAGCTGTCACAAAGTCATCAGAACCATGTGCGATCGGTTACTGTCACCATCATTGAGGTGATTTCTGCTTAATCTGGAACTAAGCGACAATTTCCTTTATCAATTAATAAAGCAGGCTTCAAACATGCATTGCGCTAGAAACACTCTTTTTTAAGTAAAATCAGTTCCACACTTTCAAAATAAGTCATACATATTATGGTAAGATATATATGAATTTCATATAATAAAAGAGTGGTGTCAAAGAGCATCAAAAAGAAAGTGTTTATAACACTACTCTACTCTAACTTGCTATACACAGTATCGCTATTTGAATATTCATCAATAGTAATGCAAACACCGGATAATTTAACTATGATTTGAATTGCATAATTTAGTAATTTATAGGACATGATTTAAAAATATATATTTATTTATTGAATGGAGATTATTTATCTATATTTAAATAGCTTGTTATTCGTTAAATTCAAGTGGTGTTATGAAATGCATGAGTAGTTGTTTAATCCTGATTTGAACAATTGAGCTAAAGTGTTAAGACATGCACACAATTGGAGCAAGTAAATAAATTCAATTTGAATTTTTTTTAAAGAACAATAACAAAAAACCTTTAATATGATCATGTATGCATTTTACTCCTTAAAATGAATTTTTTTTTTCTTTTAGAAATGTGAGCATTTCTTTGAGGTCAAAATAACAATAAAGCATATCAAAGTCTTATAAAATAAAAAACATATGAAATCTAGGCCATCCATCCATATTGGGCTTATGAAATGGAGGTGCAATGGGCCCAAATTGAGTCATACTGTGACGTTCCCCTAGGGTTTTGTGTAATAAATAAATAAATAATTAAAATTGGAGGAAAGATAAATTGAGTGAGAATCACTTCTTCCGGATAAAAAATGGAGACATCTCTGCGATATGGAGGAGATTCAAAAGCCTTAAAAATCCATGCCAAGGAGAAAATTCGAATCGACACCAATACCTTCTTCCAGGTAATCACATTTTTCCAATCTTTTCTATGTATAATTCATTCAATATACTCAACAATTTGTGTTTGTTATCCCAACAAAGGTTCGTGGAGAGCTTGACACAAAAAATGGACAACCTAATTCTTTGCGTGCCCTCGTTCGACATTTCTATCCAGATGTATGTACTGTACTATTAGTATTGTCTTCGTTTTCATTTTCATTTACATTCATTAATTGATTTACTGTTGTTGTAGTTATCAGCAACCCTTGGTGTAGGAGTGCAATATGATAAACTTAACAATGTTGGAGACAAGCGATATGCTAGAAATGACAAGTTACGCTATACTGTACTTGCTAAGAAAACATTTCGTGTTACCGAAGATGGTCTTGTCAACTTCAAAATTAAGGGTGCTTGTGATGTTGACCAAGATTTTAAAGAGGTACTATACAATCTACTCATTTTGTGAAATTCTATGTTGAAATTAATGCAATGCTGAATTTTTTTTATTTTTCTGTAGAGGAAATCCAGAGGAGGGGCTGAGTTTTCATGGAACATCTTCAATTTTCAAAAGGACCAAGATGTTAGACTCAGAATTGGCTATGAAGCTTTTCAACAGGTTTCACTTGTTTTCTCTCTCAATTGCAATTTCCAATTATTATTACTGTTCTGTTCTGCATATGTACTTACTTATGAATGAATGCCCCATAATTGAGAAACTTTCTTTTTTTACTTAAGCTTCCTCTTGCAGCGGGACATGACTTATTTTTATACAGCTATAGTCATAGATTATATAGGTGTTGTGAAATAGTAGGGGGAATTTGTTACGCTATTTAGTACGAAGTGTTGTTAAGTAGCGGCTATAGTGGCACTATTTTTTGCGATTCACTGTTCACATGATTGGATTATATTGATATCAAGGGAATCTCCTATCCTGCAATGCCATTTCAGTTTTAAGAACTTAATTCTTAAACAACTTTCACTCTAACACTACATAACTTTAAGACCTTCAAATGGATCTGACAACTTCTACATATTTATATTTCTGTAAAATGGGGTTCACATGCTACCTGAGGATTTATTTTTATTGGTTTAGAATCGGTTCTTATATAAGAATGGTTCTTACACGAGGTACTTTCATTATTCTCTTCTAATAGCACTTGTAAGAACCAATCCTAAACCTTGTGAAAATATGACGGTGTCAGGACTCACAATAGCTTAGGTTATTAGCACCCGTCCTTGTTAATAGTACACAGATAAATTGAAGGGATCAAATATATAGGAAAAGATAACCACCGGTAAATGAGAATAATATTATCTTTTGACCTCTTGTTGTCTAACAAAGCCTGGCAGATCACTAAATGCTGCAAGGGTTACCATGATGTTCTGTTGATAACTATGACTTCCAGTCATTTATAATGTAGGGAAATCCTCACTTGCCCCTATTTTCTTTTTATTACATTCTCCATCTCCATGCAGTTTTGTTAGTCTACACGAAACAAAGTTAATTAGCTAGCTCTATGATGAACTGTCATAGGGTACAAGTAACTATCAACTATGGATTTTGTCCAAAGTTGAAAATATGTTAAATTCATTCTCTGATAAATAGAAATGTTAGACCAAATGTGTGCTAATGTTATACTCATGTCCAATATCTATATTTGAAGACATGAGTATTGAATTTAATGGAGGCAAGTAACTGGAAATTGTTCGTGGTGACCTAGATTGAATTGTGAGTATTGACAGATTGATCGGTGCAATTAAGTAGAAAATTAAATTATGCCAAGCCTAACATTTAACTTCCGTTAAATTGTTTTTGGTCTAGAAGTGGTAGTTAAACTAAGATAGTGAGTTTTTTATTTTTCATTTGTTGGCAGTATTTTGGAATTGAGAAGCAGAATCTGTGAAGTTACAGCCAATCATTTTATCGAATATTTTGATGGCTTAGTTCAATGTTCCTTTTCGTAATTTTGCCGAGTTATTCTTTTCATGTTGTCTTTCCTTAGTAATGCATTCTATCTTTTGTTTAGACCAAAATTTCACTGTCTTAAAACTACTCTTGTTCCAGGTTCCTTATGTGCAGATTAGGGAGAATAATTGGACATTTAATGCAGACTACAAAGGTAGATGGAATGTGAGATATGACTTATGAGAATAGCAGAGCACTTTTTCTGTAGACATGTTCTGCTTGTCATTTTTTGGTACACATGTTCTGTTTCTCACCCCCAACCCTAAGCCTCATCTAAGAAGAGGGACCATGAATACATTTTAAATTTGGTCATTAAATTGAAGTGCAATACGGTGGAAAATAAATTTGTATGATTTAATATTTATTCTATAATTTGTATTAGAATTCTTAACAGCAAATTGGCCCGAAATCAGATTAATTTGTGTACGAATTAAACTATGTAAACTAGATTTTACATCCCCAGCGTAATTCAAGTGGTTGAGTTGAGACAGTGAAATGGCAATACGCCAACTGTGTATTATAGCGGGATTTGTGGGTATCACAAGAGTCTCGTGTGTGCTTATAATCAAATTCATGTATGCATCATTGGTGTGAGTCCGCATTTAAAGAAATGAAAATGGGCTGACTATTGTTTATGTTTTATCTAGAGAATCTGTATATCTAATATTAGTTGTAACAAGAAATGTGAGTATGTATGATCTATAACAAAAATTAAAAGGCAATGATGTCCATGTTTTGAACTAGCTGTTATTATTATTATTGTTTGCTAATATATCTATTTTCTAATGAAGCATAGCATCAGTGAAAAGTTAAGCTAGTTTATATGTAGTTGCGATGGTTAGCAGGTAGGTGAGTTAGTTATGAAAATGTGACAACTTTGAGGACAATGTATGAAAATAAATGTAAGTGTTAATTTGATTAAAAGATAGATATAACATTATTAAAAGATACGGTGTTAGACAACTTTTAGTTGTGAAATAACTTTTCTCTATTAAAAATATGTTTTATTTTTCCTCATTTTCAAACTTTTGATTAAGTAAAATTATAAGTTCATGAGTTAATATAATTATATTTTCTATCCAAAATATGTTCATTCTTTATTTGGCAAAAACCTCATTTCATCTCTCAGAAACAATATCCAGCCCTATACAAACAATTTTCTAATAAAGATGGAAATTCTACACTCCAAATTAAAGCGTATTTTGCCGAGCATTTATCTTGTTCAATCTGGCACTACATGTGAGAAATAAATTCTATGAAATGGAGGCTCAAGTTATGGCATTTGATTATTCTTTAATAGTAACATTGATCAGAAGAAATGCTCCTCCATTGCATACCTCATGCCTAATTTCACATACATTGCTTTCCTAACTCATACACGTGATTCATTCATGGTAATAATGCTGTACCCAGGTTGCTGCTATCAGACCAAAGCCTTTTCCATCCATCTCTGAACAACACCACCAGAACCCCATACTCTATTATTACCTCATCACAAAGGAGTTGAGCCAAAGGAAGTTTGAAAGAGATAAACACAGATATAAGATTAAGATTGATGGAATCCATTTTTAAAAAGTATTGCTACTTATAACTAGTGCTTTAACAACAATGTTTAAGGATTTTAAATAAATAAATTATTTGCTAAAAGTGTAAGATGTTTTAATTTTCAATGCACTGAATGATAATTTTTCAACTAGTCACAAGTACAAATATAGATCACTTAGACACACATAAAAGATAAACATCATTTTATTATTTTAATAAAAAGAAAAATTGATTATTTTCTTTCTATATTTTTGTGATTGTAGGAGTGTGTCTAAATAAATTAGATTTGAGTTTGTAACCACACAAGACTTGCTTGGTATTAAATGCACAATTCGAAAAACTTACTCCCTTTCGTCTCAATTATAAGAAAAAAATCAATTTTAAATTTAAGAAAGTTAGATCGTTTTTGTAATTTTTGAGAGATCTAAATTTGAATCCAAAATAAAACAGATTTTTTTAATGTACTTAAATTATCTCTCATCCAAATTTAGTTGTAAATTACCATATCCCTTTGTAGATTACCAACATATTGTAATAATGTTAATTGAATGTGTATAAAAAATTACTAATAAAGTTGGGTGCCGCCGAGAAGAGAGAAAAAAGAAACAAGATTTGTATGAATGCAAAAAGAAAGATTTGTTTGAATTGAAAGATAACAATCCAAATAAAGGAGACAAGAAGTGTTTTTCAAAAAATAAAAATAAAAATAAAATAGTAAAATACACAGTGCAGTTGGGATTGCTACTTATATAGTAGTCAGTGGTACTCCAACGCAAGCTAAAAACGTTAGGCACTTTTCTTTTCTTTTCTTTTCATTTCATTCACTTCACATGACTCGTCCCTTCAGATTTCTCGGCGAGCTCAACTCGTCTTCCTCCGATTCACCTGACTCCTCCACCGTCGTTGATTCCGATTTTGTCGTCATCCTCGCTGCTCTTCTCTGTGCTCTCATCTGCGTTCTAGGTCTTGTTGCCGTCACCCGCTGCGGTTGTCTCCGCCGCTTACGTCTCTCCTCCACCACCAACGCTTCTCCAGCTGAACCTCCAGCTGCTGCCAACAAAGGCATCAAGAAGAAGGTTCTCCGTTCTCTCCCGAAGCTCACAGCAACAGAAGAATCCGCCGTGAAATTCTCCGATTGTGCTATCTGTTTAAGCGAATTCACCGCCGGAGATGAAATCCGAGTGTTGCCTCAGTGCGGCCATGGCTTCCATGTGTCTTGTATTGATTTATGGCTCAGATCTCATTCGTCATGTCCTTCCTGCCGTCAGATTCTGGTAGTTTCTAGATGCGATAAGTGCGGCGGGATTCCTCCTCCCGCCACAACTACGACGGCCGGATCCAGCTCTACGCCGGCACCGGTGCCGGATTGTGAAGCTAGATTAAAGGTAAGGGAGGATGATGAAAACAGATTCTTGCCATAGATTTCGTATTATATAAATAGTTTAAAATTAGAAACTCCTTTTCATTTCTTTGTATGGTTCAAATCTGTATATATTTATTAATTAATTAATTAATTAATGTATGAATGTTCCAAAAGGATTATCAATTTATCACAAGATTGTGTGTAATAATTTTTTTAAATTTGAACATAAATTAGTTAGCGTTGTAATTAGAAGCTATATTGTTCCATTCTAACTCAAGCTCGGGATTGAATTCGGAATATTACAATAAAATAGGATAAATATTAAAGCTTTCTTTTATGATTGGATTTTGGTCTGTCTTCATCGAACGTGACTGACTGACTGATGCCGTTGTATTTTTTCCAGCAAGCACTTGAGGGTCGTTGTTGAGAAAAGGGAAATTTAACTATATTGCTTGATATTCTAAAGTTTGTAAACTTGTAATTGTATTCAAAAAAAGAGGGAATAAAAGATGAGTGGATCGGTAACATGAATATTTAATTGAGTCGTGTACAGTGTAAAAAGGTTATATAAAATATGGGAATTGGAGTCAAGCAAAGCTATTTTGATTTGGTTTACCAAAATTTGGTGTAAAAAGGATTTGATTTTGGTCAAGATACTTCATGTTCTAAAATCAAAATAAAGACCATTTAAAGGTTGTGAAAACAACATGATCAAGATCTTTTGATTATGCCCCTAAAAAAAAATCTTTAGATTAGGGATGTAAAAAAAAATTTGTACCTATAAATAAAATTCGTCATAGTATGGAGGTTGTTTCAAAATATAATGGTAACTAAAGACAGCTTAGGTAAGCAAGGATTGCTTAACTCTAGTCTAGCTAATTGTGTGGCTGACTGCGGAAGTGAATAATCAATCGGTGAATCATCTAATCTAATATTTCGAATGTCTAGAGTTCGCATATGATACTCTGGTATGGTTTTAGTTAAATCGGTAATACACATGGCTCATTTTTATCAGTTTGTTGCTCTACGTGGGAAGGGGAGGCTATGTAAGCATAGAGTTAGTGTGGTTTTATTTATGTGTATTTGGAAATCTTGGAATGAGAAATGGATTATTTGTCCGTGGAGGCTTTATTGGAGAAGGTAAAATTGGTGTCTCGGAACTAAATCAATCAGTCCCTTTTTTAATTCAAAAATGATATTTGTACAACCATTACGTATAAATTTTGAACAATTTTCTTTGTTATATTCAAGTTGTATTCTTATTCTCTCTCTGTTATTTTTGACCAACAAAGAGAAAAATTATCACAAAACAAAATAGATGTACAAATATTATTACTCTTTTTAATTTGTCGCGTTGGTCGTCCAATTTGCGGCCTTGTCTCGGTTTGACGTACAATGTTTAGGATCTGCAGACTGTAGTAGGTATTATCTGGGCTTTTGGCAGCAGGTATGTATCTTGTTTGGCTTTGAAATTTTCTGGTTTTTGCTTCAATGGATCATCCGTTTATGGTTATATCACATAGGTTTTCGGAAGTAACACTGAAAGTATAATAAGTGTGGTTTTTCTCTTTTATTTGAGTTTGAATCGAAACTCCAACTTCAATTATCCGCTAACTCAAACAAGGTAAGTTCCCAACAACTCATGTGTTAACGGTTGAATGGAATGGTTAACTGTTAGATTATTTTGTTTTCTTTTCCACGACTTGAACCCTCGACTCAAATTTCTTAACTTAACCCAAACCAACTAAATTATCCAACCCAAAGATAAAAATCGGTCCCTTCTCTGATTATTGGAGTATTAAACAAGTGATGATTGGGCGGTTTCAAGTCGGGTCTGTTTTTTGGTCCTGTCGTTTTTGTTTCATATCTGGCGTTGCAAGTCTCTGTTCACACAGCTTCTGTTGGATCCACCAGTGGAACTCCTTCCCGCCGATCTGCGTCCGAGATGTGTCAGTTCCATCCGAGGTTTGTTGCTGCGGTCGGTGTGGCCATGGCAGCAGTAGATCCACCTCGCCGGAAGGTTTTGGGTGCGGTTTGAAGGCAGAGGTGCCGCTGGTCACGATAGTAGTTGTGTCGAGCCGTTGGGTCCACGTTTTTATTCCCGGTTTCCGTTTCCAGATCTGCTTTAGAGGTGGTGGTGGTGAGTTTTTGGCCACGGTTTCTGTCAGAGGCAGTGGTGGGGGTATAGTAGTTGGGGTGGCATCGGTGTTGTTTTTTTCCTTGGTGGGGTGGTGGTGGTTCGCGATGTTGTGGTGGTGGTGTCTTTTCCTTGTCACCGGCGGTCACCATTATATGATAAGGGTTGTGTTTTCCACTTCAAATCGGCGTCGCTGCCCGTGTTTTGTTGTTGGTTTTCGTCATCCTTTAGAAATGTGTTTGTGTGGCCGTCTGTTTTCTTGGTGAGGCGGGATAGTTTTTTGGTGCTGGTGATGGGGATGATGGGTGGTTGTGGTGGTGTGGCTTGGTTGGGTTGTCACGAATCTGGTTGTCGAAACACTTTGCGAACGAGAGCTTTTGCAGGGGGTGGTTTGGAGGTGGGTGTTTTTGTGGCGGTTGTTGTGGGTGATTCCTCAGGGAGGCCGCCTTTGTGATTCGGGTCTGTTTCTGTTGTCGCTTACTCTTGTTTGTGCTTTTGGGTGGTTTAGGTGTTTACAGAGTTTGAAGGGTGCGTGTCTCGTTGTGTTGAGCCTTTTTCTTTTGATTTGTTTGTTGTTTGAACTTCGCATGCCATGTCTTTCGTCTTACATATTGTGTGCTAGTTTTCGGTGGACTTGTTCATTTGGCTTCGAGATCGGGAGTCGGGGTCTAGCTGCAATCTTTGTTTGGTTTTTCTCTAGTGTACCGGGGGCGAGGGGTGCCCTGCTAATTAAGTTCTATAGTCTGGTGGCCAATCACTTTTGATTCTAGATCAGAAGTCAGATCTTTGACTTAAGTTGGTTTTTGGGCTTTGTGTTGTGCTCTTTCGGTGGATCTGAGGTCGCATGGTTTGTGATAGCTGCATGATCATTCGGTTAGGTGCTCTTCGAAATGTGGCTCAGCTTGGGTGTTGGGGTCTGGGAGTTTTATTTTGAGGGTGTTCTTTGTGGGTGAGTAGTGACGATGGGCGGTGGTGGATACTGTGTTTACAGTGCTTGTTTTTTTGGAGTCTGTTTTAGGTGGTGATGTGTTTTGGTGGATTTATTTTCAGGGGTGTTTTTAAGTGGTTATAGTGTACCGTCTATATGCGGCATCATTTGTATCTTGTTTCGTCCATACCTTGCGTCTTGCGGAGATGACGTTTAATAATATTTGTTGATTCAAAAAAATAAATAAGTGATGACTGGCAATGAAGAATATTGGTCATAGTTAAGTAGTTAACGAGGTAGTAGCTTGTTATTCGTTGAATGATTGGGATACTTTGTAGTGAGAGAATCGAGAATCTTCGGAATGTGCGAGGTGGTGGAAGTGTCCTATTAGAAGAATTAGAATAAGATCATAGTGATAGTATTACGGTGAAAATTGGGTGGAGGAGGGTGGACCGTTGCTGCTGGAAAAGGTGGGATAACCTGGACCTATCAAAGTATCACTGTGCTTATGTCACTGGTATCGTGCCGTCTAAAGTAAAGCATACAAATTGATATTGATTTGACGACAGTGATAAAATATACTATTAATGGATTATTATTTAATATTTTAAAACCAACAAAATAAACACGTACTAATTAACTAAAATTATTAGTGCTACAGTCTGTTTGAGTAAAGTTTTCAAGAACTATCGTAGAAAAATATATTTTAAAATGTAATTTTTTGTTTAGATCAATAATGTAATTTTTTTTTACAATATTTCAATGATTATAAGTTTGTAAATAATTAAGTACTTGCATAAGATTGGTGTGGTGTGCTATTGATTTGTTGTATACTATTATCGGAAAAAATGTACTTAGATAAACAAATTAATTTGGGTCATAATAGTACGACCTAAAACATGTTTATACGGATTACAATGGATGAGATTGAGGACAAAATAAATTTAATTTTGATTTGTTTTTATCAATTGTTGATTTGATTTATGTATTTAATCTGATTTTGGTTTACAGTTTAGTTTTATTTTTCCTCCAAAAAAAAAAGTTTAGTTTTATTTTATGGAAAAAAAATTCAAATCCAACCTAGTATAAAAATAAATATAAAAAATTTACAAACTGATTTTGTACTGATGAATGAACTAGATATAAAAACCTAATAAATTTCATTTAAAGAAACTTAAAGTGAATTAATTCTGTCAGGATAAAATTTTATGTTTAAACGTGTAAATGGATTTTACTCTAAAGTTAGAAGTCGAAAAGAAAAGAAAACAATGTCGCAGTTGTGTCCCTATTTCATTCATTCATGCTTTAACATTGTGTCCCTAATTTGAAAATGTGTCTATTTATATTTTTATATCGTACACAACATTATAGCTCTTTGAATTGTATGCATAAACTTTTCATACATTTTGCGTGGTTCTTTTTTATTGTATATCGTATCACATCTTTGAATTGTATGCATAAACTTTTCATACATTTTGGTGATGAAAAAATGTTTATATATTTTATTCTTCATTTCATTCATTGCTAATGCATACTATTGATGAAACTTAAATAAACAATAATTTTTTCGTGGCATGTATGAGCCATAGAACCTTCAACCTTCTTGATTTGTGGATGGGATTCTCAAATCTCATCATGGTCATGTGCATGGTGGATTTGAATAGGGACACGCCACTTTGACATATATGAGTCAAACAAAGATCTTAATTTGAAGGTTAATAGGACAATGTACTGAATATAGAAGACAATATGAACGGCTAATGATAGAAGCAAAAGTCAATCACAAAAACCGAATATTCTCAGATGAAGTGGTTGTAGTATTTGAGTGCTACTACTACCTTCACCACCAAATCAAATGACCAAACACACTAACTATGATTGTCGGTTTGACTTTTTAATGCAATCAAAATAAAATTTGGACACGCAATAATACAAGTAGTGCCTTTGTTTGTTTATGATCTCTATTTCTATTTACAGGGTTGGCTAATTTGTTTATGATATAAACTTTCCAAAGCTACTTACAAGGCAGGAGGACACTTGTAAGAAATGTTTAGTTCCACATCTTAATTACATACGAACACAAGCATGCTTGTCACATGTGATTGCATTACAATAACCTAGTTTTCACACTCATAGTAGTTTCATTCAGGCCAGATAATTATATAGATACTTTAAAATTAAATGAGATGCATATAAACTATCATCTAATTATTTAGTAACATGTCATTCTTATATCATTCTAAAATGAATTAATTTTATCCATAAGTTCTGACTCAACTGATAAAAATATCGAAATTGTTAAATCGAAGTTCATAATCGACAAACATCGACTACATTATTTAAATGTGTGAACTTTTGGTAACTTTGTTATTTCGTCTATCAACAAAATATTAGTTTTAGCGACATGGTGGCAATGTTCAACTAATTGGTGGTACTAAAGAATTCTCCATTAAAATGTGGTATACCATATATAGCAAGCGGTGGGTGTATATTAATACTCGAAGGAATCAAATTAAAGTTGTTCATATCAAAATCTAGTGATAGTGACGAGAAGTTGATAACACACTTAAGCTCAATAATTAGAGAATTAGGGCGAATATAGTGATGTTACTAGTATTCTAAACGAGATCATTGAATTAATAAGTTGCTTAACTTTGGCGCGCGTAAAGTGATTCCGTCTGAAGATTTATTTCTTGTCTTTACCTAACAGGAGAATGGACACGATTTCGAATTCTATTAATGATAACCACTCAGTCACATTTTGTTACTTTTTTTGTGTTTAGTTTATCATCATGATTTTATTTTAATTATATTCACCCATGTGTTCCTTAATTCCTTTTATCTTAGTGTATATAAAATATATAAAAGTATACGACCTCCAGTAGAAAACTATACACTTGTAAAAGAAAAAGGAGAACAATTCAACCCACTTCCACAATGAGCATCGTGTACCATATTCATATGGTAATGTGCTTCATGTCACAATGAAGGCTGTCTCTTTTGGGAGGCAAAAGGGTATCTCTGTCTCTAAAAAAAAGGGAGATTTTAACGGAGTATTCCACTTATATAAAGAGATTAATGTCTAGGTAAAATAAATAGGGTCATGCTACCATGTGTGTTTTAAGGTATATACTCCTCCCGTCTCATAATATTAGTCGTTTAAGGTTTATGCACAATTATTAAGAAAATGATTAATTGTGTTGATTTCAATGGTAAATTAGTTGCATTTACTAAAACACCCTTATTAATTGTAGTTAGTGGAGTGTTAAGTTGGATGAAATTTAATAAAAAAAATTGGTTCAGCTTGGCATCATATATCCAGGTGGTTGGGCATATCGACGGTATCTCCCTTGTGTGTGGGGGATCGTTTTAATCAATTCATTTTTGTTGGTGGAGTTGCTAAGGCTCGCCGATCAATTCTTCAGGTTATTTGGTTTGCATTTGCGTGGAAAATTTGGAAAGAAAGAAATAACGGACTATTCAAAGCTAAAGAGTGCACAATTGTTCAGGTGGTGGATAAAATTAAGTCGCTTACTTTCACGTGGTTGGAGGCGAAGTTTCCTTCTCTTCCCTTTAACTACCATGGTCGGTGGCTTAGTCCTTACACCATTTTGGGCATAGGTTAATAGTTGTCTGTTTTCTTTTGTGTTTTTTTTTTTGTTTCTGTTGTAAATATTGTTTGACTTTGGTGTTCTTCTCTAACATACCTTGTGTTAGGGATGACCTTTTGCAGTGGTAATATATCTCATTTTAACCTCTTCAAAAAAAAAAAAGGTATAATAATGAAAAAAT
>Ga0228710_1004621_pt1 | contig 21683 bp, 10 predicted proteins | sample MedpolnodulmetaG_FD_177995 | JGI IMG/M metagenome (GOLD analysis project Ga0228710, IMG submission 177995) | Root nodule microbial communities from Medicago polymorpha collected in Santa Monica, California, United States - pink nodules | ecosystem: Host-associated > Plants > Roots > Nodule...
GAGAGAGAGAGAGAGAGAGAGAGAGAGAGAGAGAGAGTGTTGTGTTGTGAAAGTGTGTGAAAGCTAACTATGTCGGAATGATGAAGAGGGTATTGTTGGGACGAAAATAACCCAAATGCTGCCAATATTTACGAGGTTGTTTCCTGCTTTTTGATCTTGTGATGAGACGAAAAATACGATGCAAGAGGTTCGAACAAAACAGATGAAACTGACAATCAAACCAACCTAAACTGAACTAGTTTTTTTTAAGTTTGGTTCAAAAACCGAATTGAAATAAAGAACCTCAAACTTGATTGGTTCAGTTCACGATTTTCAATTATGAAATCTAATAAACATAGATGTTATCGACTTGATTTAGGATTTGAGACCATGGAGCAGGTCTCGTGTCAAATTAAGCAGAAATGAAAGAATAACGATCTTTCCAAATAAGACCAATAGGAACATTGGATAATAATTTCCAAGGCCAACTTTTCAACCCAAAATATTGGATGAGAGGTTCCATTCAAGACATGATGGCGTGCTTAGACCAAAGAATTTGCTCCAATAATCAGGGTTGATGATTTGATCGCAATTGTTCGACTACATCGCTGACTCTAAAGGTTGCACTGCATACATACGTTGTTTGTTAACGCAAACATTTTAAGAGCAAGGTTGCACTGCGAACATACATTGTATGTTGACATATGTTATCATGTTAGTTCCTAAAACATTTATAAAAATATCTACATATATAAATTGTGATTGGATGTGTGTATGAATTAATTTTAAGTTACACTGCATACACAAATAACTTGTACAAACATAGTAGTTTTATTATATTAGTAAATAGTAAAATAAGTTAGCATATTAAAATAAAATGGTGAAGATACAAAATGTTGTTAGATCTTATACATAACATTGAGGAAGTGTGTCATATTCGATAGGTGAGGATACAGGACTTTTCAATGAGTTTATTGAAGAATTTGAGTTAGAATATATACATGGCTAAGAATGGATGATCGAGCTATGAGTAAACTTGTTAGATTCTTATTACCATGTCGAGCTACAGATAGTTGTTTGGTGAACACACAAAATGCGGTTAGATCTGAGACATAGCACCGAGGAAGTGTTTCATATTCGAGAGATGAGGATACAAGACTTGTCTATGAGTTTATTGAAGAATCTGAGCCAGAGGGTTTACTCCTAAATGGGAGAAGATATACATGGACTATGGTCAAGAATGGATGGTCAAGTTATGAGTAAACTTAATAGAATCTTATTAACACCGGTTTTTTCCAATGTGTAGGACAGTTGTTCTCAATGGACGCTAAATCGTGGGCTTTCAAATCCTAAAGAAGTGAGATTATTGGTCTTTGTGGGTTTGTGAAGGAGTGAGATTATTGGTCTTTAATGGACGCTAAATCGCTGCCCTTGGTCTTTCGATAGGTTGAAATGTGTGGGTTTGTGAAGGAAATCTTGCAATATTGTGCAAGTAAATGGTTGGGTTGGTCCGTATTGAAGAATATCAAAAAGATCCTAAAGAAGTGGCACAAGAACCATTATGGTATTCGTAGAGCATCCACAGTGGAGATGCCCATTTTTAGGTACTTAAATGAGTTTCAATGGAAACAAATTTCTCCAATCCCTCCAACCTAGCATCTCACACAAATTTCTTAAATGGGACTTACTAATCAACTATCAATAATTTATATCACAAGTGAGATTCTAAGTCTTATAAGACCCCAAAAAAATTTCTCCCAATAACAATTTATTTCTTCTAATGAGACTTTAAATCAGATGTACATTAAAGTTGAAAACGAAGTTTTGTTCAAAGTGGAAATGGAAGAAAGACGAGAACTATCAAATAAAATGTTTTATTTGGATCGTGTTAGTTGTAGTATTTACAGGGCCGTTGTTATAAAATAGGAGGCTCGACTCTCATGGTAAAATAGGCCCACAGTTAAATAAAAACACAACTTTCTAAAAACTTTCTAACCCTAAGAGGCAATTTAGGAAGCAAAAAGGAAGGCTGAAAAAAATGTAGAACCTGAAGTTTGGGAGGTATATATTAGCAACAAATACCAAAATTTGTCAACATTCAACGTCTGACATATAACAAAATTAGCAATTATATTTTTAAACATTCAACGTATGACAAAAATTTCGACATTCAACATATATTAGAACCAGAATTAGCAATTATACACTAAAATTTTAAAAAGTAATTACTAATAAGCGTATCTAAGCTTCATTAAAAAATCAGAATCAGAAGAACTTCTAAACATAAAACTAAATAAAAAAATATTAAGTGAAAGAGAGGTGTTGAGTGAGATGAAGAAACCCAAACACGTATTGAAGAAAGAAAAAGAAGGAACATATGTTTTTTTTAAAACTCGAGTTAGGTGTGGCTGTGGGTATTAAGCTATAGTTTTTTTTTAGGCCCATGAATTTTGGAGGTCCGACTTGGTTGAGCTGTTTGCACTTCCCCAAGGTCGGACCTGAGTATTTAGTGGCAAAAATAGAGGACTCATTGGTTGAAAGAGAGTGGATTAGAATACCAAATTCTTTCATGGTTTGGTTGCTCGTGGTTAATGGGGAGAAAATTAAAGGGGTGCTTGAGGTTAGAAAGTAAATTTTCAGGCATTTTCGTAACCAATTTAAATCTAAATCTCTTTCTAGGTCGTCACTTAATAATTTGCCTTTTAAAAGTTATTTGAGGGTGTGGCGACTTCTCTAACATTGTCTTTCTCATCCAAGGAGATAAAGAGTGTGGTTTAAAATTGATAACTTCAAGTGTCCAAGGCTGAATGATGTTAATTTTGAATTCTTGAAGCAATTTTCGATGGTTATTCAGGAAGACCTTTTCTACAATGACTTTTTATATAATAGGGAATTAGTTTGATTCGAGGGTTGAATTATACATTCTTAGTGTTGATTACAAAGAACGATAGTCCCACAATGTTATCCGACTTTAAAAGCACTTCTTTGGTGGGTTGCATTTACAGAGGGTTGAATTATACATTCTTAGTGTTGATTACAAAGAACGATAGTCTCACAATGTTATCCGACTTTAAAAGCACTTCTTTGGTGGGTTGCATTTACAGAATTTTATCAAAGGTACGAGCTAATAGACTAAAAAGCATTATTAGATTGGTGATTTATGACTCTTGATCAATGTTCATCAAGGGTAGACATATCCTTGATGAAACCGTGATTACTGACGAGATGGTGGATCAAGAAGAAAAAAGATATCTAATTATATTCAATGTTTATTCTGAGAGTGTTTGATTCGGTAAGAATTGAGTGTCTTGATATGGTTATTTTGAAAATTAATTTCGTGCCTCATTAGAGAGAGTAAATCTTTGTCCCGTGAGCATAGCTCAGTTGGTAGGACAATGCATTATTATATGCAGGGGCCGGGGTTCGAACCTCGGACACCCCACTTATTCACCTTATAAGGTGAATTCTAGCCACTTGCTTACCTGACCAAATAAATAAATAAATAAATAAAAATAGAGAGAGTAAATCTCTAAACAATCACATCATCAATGTTAGTGAATGACAATGCAACAAACGAGTTTTCCTGTGGGCAGTCTTTCGACATGCAGACCCCTTGTCTCCTTTTCTATTTTTGATAGTAGCTGAAGGGTTGTGTTCTATGATGAATGTGTTTAATGCGAAAAATCGATTTTGTGGGTTCAAGGTTGGGCGCGATGAATAGTTTAGAATCTATTATTTGTAGTTCGTCGATGATACCTTGATAGTAATAGAGATTTGCAAAACCTTTTGATCGATAAATGTGAATTTTCATAAAAATGTGTTGGTTTGAATAAATTTCAACTTCTCTTGGTTGATACCTTGAAATGGTGTCCAATAATTTAATATGTATATTGTTAAGTTGAACATATATTATGATATGCAAAACTAGCTCAACTTATAATGTTGATTTTGTTAAACTAAATATCTTCATTTGATTTTGAACTCAAAACTTCAGTCATAATTGTTTTTTATATGTGTGAGTTTTAGACAATGTTTGTTAATTAATCCACAAAGAAAAAAAAAGAATATATTATGAGATATATGGACCTCTTTTATATGAAAGTGGATCACATATGGCCCCATTTTAGATTTTCTACAAATCGTTTTTAATGTAAAAGTAATTTAGAGATTATTTTTAAAGATTTTTAAAAAAAATATAAATCATAGTTGAAAAAGATTCAATTTGAAAACTGCATGTTAAAATAGTTTTTCATAAATAATGTAAAAAAAAAACATAAATTATATTTTTCTTTTTCCTCTATTAGAAATGATTTTCTTAAAAATTAATCAATATAACTATTTCATTTATTTTTTAACCTATTTTATTTGAGAAACTCAATTTTTTAGAAACTTATTTTCCAAAAATAATAGGGATCAGCCTCATGCTTCCAACATGTTTCAACATATACCAAACAGGCACATAACTATTTCAGCAAATTTTAGTAATACTAGGGATTAGCCTCATGCTTCCGCTGAGAATATTATCTAGATGTGTCGGGTTAGTTTGATTTTTTGTAAAATGCCATACAAACACAATAGACACCCAACTCAGAGCATAAAGGAATTTTCTTTGGTGGTGTTTAGCCAAGCCGTATTAAATTGTAAAATTTGCAGAATACATTCCACAATTTGTACCCAAACAACAAGAGTAGTTTACAAAATACTTTCTACAATTCGTACCAAAAAATCAAGAGTAACGTATCAAACCTTATATGATAAATTGTTGATATTTTTGCTTACAGACCGTTTGCATTGCAACAGTCACTGATTACAAAATTTCAGAAAAAAGTCACCAGATATTTCTCTCTCAAATGTTAAATCTCTTTCATCTCCTGGATTGATTTTAATTATAGAAACTGTAGCCCCATTACAAAAGCTTGATGCGGAAAGCAAAAGCAACTGGGTAGATGAATCCCGCTGCTGAATAGTATACTTAACTTCTTATAATAATAGTCCTCAGAATCTATATTGGTCCTTTTACAGTAGAGTACATCACAATAGTGAGGATATATTTTTGTTGTAAGATAAGGCATTCAAGCCCGTCTGTACAAATATACTTCTGTTATGCTAACAAAAAAACAATAAAAATAGTAGTACCTCAATGCTACAATTTTAGTGCACATGAATCCCCAAAATCCCATTGAAGAGTTAACATAATGTACATTTATAAACAAATCCCCCAGTCTGTATAGCTCCCGGTAATCTAAAACACAAACCGATTTGGAGAATTAATGTCTCACGATGCTCAGGAAGTAGAAGATAAGCAACTTGGTTCCTATAATCCAGTATGAAAGATGTCAAACTATGTTTTCTATATTCAGAAAAAGCTGGTGCTCTCACGTCTCATTTCTGTATGCCACAGACCGAGCACTTTGTGGGATAACATCCAGAACTCAATAAAATGGCAAGATCAATTAACCCAACATGTAGTCAGTGGGCGTACCTGTAATAGATAACGGATGAATATTCATTAATATTTAGAAATTAGGTTGCAATCATGAAACATCATACTCCATACTTAATTAATTACGAATATCATATACTACTATAGTAGGATTATATACATAATACAAAGATTAACAAATACAAATCACAGGACTTTACGGGGAAAAGAAATTTAGTACTACATTTACAAATGGAGTGGGACCAGAAGACAAACAATATGCTTTTATTTTTCAAACCCTTTTATTCTCATTGAACAAATGGGAAGAACAATTTCAGAAATACTACAAAAAATAAGTTAACTAAAATTCTCATTTAATGTGAGGTTAAGTATTTTGTTTAAAATCGAGACCAACGTGAATACCATGGAAAAATAATTTGACAGATTTACGGGCTTTCCTAAAAAAATGTCTTCACCCAATATTCTCACTTTGTGAGCATTTAAATTTAAACAAAATAATGTATGTACCACAAACAAAATTAAACCAAGGTAGGCATCTTTGTAAAATACCAAAGCAACTGGTACTTTCTATTTTTTGAAGTAAGAGTGGTACTTTAAATGACAGCTTGTTACCTTTAAAGCTTTCCTAAACTATTATGCTTTCTGGGTATTTTAAAAAAGTGATCTTCATGTATCATTAGAAAAATCATAGCATTATATTTCCCTTCAGGCATCTTGATCACAAACAAGATGAACAGCAACAAACTTCGCAACCACAGTAAGGAACAATAGGATAATGACATTGTTAACCCCGGTAAATGAATAAGAAATAGTATTTAGGGATTCTTGTACATCTGTTTTTAAGAAAAATCTTCCGCAAGTGACACGTGGCGGAATTTCACACCTCAGATTCCCACAATACCCTCCCTCATATCCATGCAATTTTGCCTGAGATCTTTACTAATTAGTATAGATAGAGATGCACAATCAACCACAAATTCTGATATTGGAGAAGAAAGAAGGAATCAAGTATTCATAAATGAATGATTACCTGGGACAGTTATCATGGGACAGCTCTAACTGTTAAGATTCCACATGCTTCTTCCGCATGCATTGTTATTCTATTCTATTAAGTTTTTGATTTTGTACTTTTGCTGTGGCTCGTTTTCCGTAGCTGAGGATTTTCTATCGAATACACAAGGAGGCTTCCATCTTTTGTGCCTGCTAAGAAGCATTCTTCTGGGGTTACTGTCAAAGATGTTAAAACCTTTCCAACCCCCTGATATTTCTTAACAACTTCTAGCGTGTTTATAGAGCGAACAATGATCTGGCCCTGGTCACCTGCACCTACCAAAAACTCACCACATCTGCTCAATTGAATAGTATTGAGACGTCCATTGGATTCGGAGGTAGCAAGGTGTTTTCCATTTATTGAATACAGGTGCAAACTAAGATCATCATCAGCATAAATCACAATCTGACCATGCTGAGAGACAACAAGCTTTGATATAGGACTGCCTGATGGATGCCGTATGGATCTGACATATCTACCTTCTCGCAAGGTATGGAATACACACGTACCATCTTTTGATCCACTAATTATGATATCAAGCTCATGACTAACATGTAAGCAAGTTATTATATCATCGTGCCCACAGAGGATATGACATGGAGTTTCAATTATGACATAGTTCTTACGAGGTAACTCAGACTGACTGTTCCGAATTCTCTTTTCTGTTTTACCACGAAAAACTTCCCAAACCATTACCGTGGTATCATAACTTCCAGTTGCAAGGATACTCCCATCAGATGTAACTGCATTACAATTAACATTCTTTAGCAAGACACAAGAAACTAGAAGGTTGAAAATCACCAATTCAAATAAGATCAACAAAAACTCACAACAAGCTGTTAAATGAAAGTTATGACTGTGAAAAGTATTAGGAGCAATCTTCAGATATTAAAACATCCCAATTCAATTCATTCAACAAACAGGAATAAAACATATTGGGAAAAAATCATCATAATGACTGCAAACTTGTGACAAGGAGGTGGAACATTCATTTCTCTTTATTGAACAGGCAAGATCACATAAGAAAAAAGAGTTAAGGGACACATGCCCCTATTCAACAATCAAGACAGTGCACTCAAGTACATCAAATGGTATGGTATATTCATGGTTATCATACCAGGAATCAATCTTAACCAGGAAAGTACCTGCAATACAGTTCACCACATCCTTATGCTGTCGAATACTTTGCACCATTCTGCCATCGCTTAATGATATGACCTGGAAACTATTTTCCCAATTGCCACATGATATTAAGAAATTCTCTGAGGGCGCCTGCATTGTTGCAAAGCATTGTTCTCCAAGTTCAACATGTTCAGGCACAGGAATACCAATTTTACGTGGCGAAAGCATTTCGGAACCAACTCCAAAGAAATGGTCCTGAAAAAGTTGGAGGTTGTTTCAACATTCATCATACAAAACAATTCTAATCAAAAAGTAAAACACGCTACACAGTAAATCCTAATGCATTAATGTCTGATCAAACCAAAGCCTGACCTGTGAACCAGAAAATGTAAAGTTTCCACCAGATTGCAGTTGAGTTGATACCCACGTCTTAACAGACAAGTTGAGACCCTCATTCACAAGGATAACATTTGAGTCCATTAAACCAACATACAGTATAGCTGATGAAGATTGACTTGTATTAGAAACAATGGAAGTCAAACTAATTGAATCAGGAGCAAAGTACAGAGGACGTGCAATTGGAATAGGTGGCCCTCTTCTTGGGTGTTTCTTGCGAAACATCTGAATTGGGGTCTGACCAAAGTTGGCTATTTGGTCTTCTATAGCAGCTCTTTGCAAATCATCTTCCGTTGTTTCCAGATCAACAGCTCCTTCGTAAGTTAAGTAGTAGAATATGTTCGCTGCCTACAATTAAAATTTTAACAACTTAACTAACCTTTAACACTTACAGTATAGCCAATTCTGATTTGCATGAATTACTGAAAAACAAACAACTGCGGATCTTGATGTATACCTCTACAGCAGGTTTACCACGTTGCTTGTATCCAAATACCAAATCTATCCAGTGATGAAGATTTGAACTGACATATTCACTTTCAAGGGCCTCCCGGTTTCTCCTAATGAATTCTTCAGGGGAACCCTGTGCAAATTATGATTTGAAACTAAGTACTGTCTGTTCACTAAAGTAGAATGTTATTTAAAGGAATTTCTGTTTGACTTTCTCTACCTCATGTAAATATTCCAAAATTGAAATATATAATGAGACACACGCACTAACTGAGTTAATATCCACCGTATCTTGTAGTGTATGTGAGAAGAGAATAAAATAAAAACATAAAAACCTCAAGAATCAATCAACTTTTATCAACTGATATACAATTTAGTCCACAAAAGATGTTATTTGTATTTGCTTTGATCAAAGTTTCTATTACACACATTGGTCCACAAACTCATACAAAATTGTGGAAAAATATCATATAATATAATTGCCAGCATTATTTATGTATGCTGCTCTATTTGCATGTTTGCATAGTTGATTTTAGGGTATTCACATACCTTCGACCATGGAGGGAGGAAAACATCCCCAATAGGTTCACCATCCTGTCTAACTCCTAGATGATAAGAGTTTGAATTCAAGAGAAACTCAGGCATGTAAAAGAACTCGGGTATTAACTCCTTCACATCACTGGTATTTGTAAGGCAATTTTTGAATGTGCCCTCGATGCTTTGAAACAGTCTGTCAGCGTGATCAAATTTACCGCCCTGACAAAAAAAGCATTACGAAAATGAATCATGAATTGATGCAATGAGAGGAAGGAAGAAAACTAGGCTAAAACAAGAGAAAACACACAGAAAACAAAGAGGTAATGTCTTTGGCTCGTCATTATCTTGGATCCCAAAACAAGGTTTGATTTAAAGTGAAAAAAAAAAGGTTTGATTTAACATGGATCAAACCATGATTGGTAAACTAAAACCGGAAAAAACTACTATTCACAAAGGCTCTAATATCATTTAAACGACCAATTCCACTAAAAGCTTAAGCTGATGGATCACCCGAAGATGGTTTATTAATCCAGAAATAACAATTCCTTATAAAGTCACTGGTTGGTGGAGTACATACAAACAGTGACCACACATCATTAAAAAAAGCACAATAAAACACCAATTGCCTGTTATCAGCCCAGTAATGGCGCGATAAAAATGGCCTATCAGATCTAAAATAGTCTCTGATAGACTGATGCCACCTTAGAATTTGGTTTGAGCCTAAATCAATCCACAAAACATGCCTGTAAAGTGAGAATTGTCCTCTCATTTTATATATCACTACTATCCAGGCCATACCACTCTCCACTGTGGAACTCTCAAATCTCAATAGTAAACTTTAGCTTGAAAGAGACTGTTACAATATCTACAAAATTACTTAAGGAAATGAATGATGCATAATAACATGTTATGGTTTTTTTAGAAGGCAAATTAGATATATATATTATTGAACAAATGATGAGGCAAGGCACAAGAAAGAAATGCCAAACCCAACATAAAGGTATAGTACGATAACAAGTTATGTTGTCTAGGGATAACCATGTTTCTTATTTTTAGGGATACTAACTTTAAGAACCTTATCTTAAACTACGTGATTTTATTTTATCTCTAGAAAGTCATTTACTCAACATTATCCCTAGTGTTTATTTGGTGAAACAATTAGAAATTACAGGTAGTTTAGAATTATAAATGCTTCGATTGAATTCCCTTCGTTTGTAAATTTTTTGTTTCGATAGAGTAACTAATTAACAACTTTTATAAACTTATGTGTGTGTGTAAGTGGGTTAAAAAAAAAATTGGGGTAAAATTTATAAAAGTTGAGAAACCAATCTGCAAATTTGTATAAATATGTAGGCACCAACCTACGAGTTTAGGAAAAAAAGTAGATAGGGGCTAATCTGTAAAATTTGAATACACACACACACACAACATACAGGGACCAATAAGCATAATTAAAAAAATTATATGGACCAATTTGTGATTCACAATTTATAAGGTAAGGAAAGAATTTCAAACTTAGTTTTTAGGTGATATTTTTTTTTTATATATATATATCAATTATAATTTTTTTTAGGTGATATTTGAAATTCCCTTATTAAGTTTTTAGATTGGGTCTAACTCATCCTTACAAAACCAACTTTTAAGGTGAGGGATGCATCTCTTGATAAACTCTTATCAGGCCTAAAATCCCTTTTCTATGTGGGACTTGAGTTTTTTCCAATACACCACCTCACACCCAGCACTATTGGACTCGGTGTGTGGATATATATGGTGGGTGATAGGGTCTGAAACCATGTTAGGTTTTTATATTGGTCATAACTCATCCTTACAAAACCGGCTTGTAAGGTGAGAGACGCATTTCTTTATAAACTCTTGTCAAATCTTGTATCTTCTCTATGTGGGTTATGGGTTTTTCCCAAAAGCCCAAACTTAGTTTTAAGCAAAATATGTCATAAAATCCCTTCATTTTGAAAATTCTCTGAATTTATTATCCAAACAAACTTACATTTAAGTATTTGAATTACCCTCGAAAATTATATTACCTCATAAAATTCAATCATCCAAACACAAAGTGATATAACCAATTAATTTAATAATGGATTATTCTGAATCTTTATTATCTCTCTCTCTCTCTCTCTCTCTCTCTCTCTCTCTCTCTCTCTCCCCCCTTATTCCTTCCTAACCTAAACTTAACAATTTCAACAATGATTAGTTTCATAAAAATGATTTACTAAACACAGGGGGAAGGGATGATGACAGTTTTTATTCCTTGCTTCTAAATAATGAATTCTAACGTTTCATGCTAGTGCAATTTTGTCATGCAAATTGAAGTTGAACGTGAGAAAAATTAGTTAATGCTTAAAATATGTCACGTGACGAGATACCTGCAGATTACGGTGAAGAGAGGTAAAGGGCTCCAATCTAAGAAGGTAATAAAGCACAATGCCCATACTTGAGTAATGAGATCCATAGTAGAAGCTGCATCAGTAAACAAGCACCAGGACATAAGAGAGAGTTCTGTGTGTAGAGTTAGAAGAAAAAGGACTTTGACCATTTGTATGTTGCATTGCAGGTCCAGATTTGTTCCTCTCATAAGGACATGCTCTCACCCAATATGCCGTGTGTGTGTGTATTAGAGGATAACAAGTGAATGTGTGATAGGAGCTAATCATAACTATTCAAGCCTAAATGGACAGCAAGATTAAACTTAAACATAGCTGCAGTACCAGTAATGACTAATTATATGGTTGTATGATCAACATTAACTCCTCACTCTCACATAAAACCAAATAAACACTAGGGATAATGTTGAGTAAATGAAGGATTATAGTAAATCATAAAACCAAGCCTGGTAATTACCTGGGTATATCAGGGTCACAGAAGTTACGGTATCTATCTTCAAACACCTAAATGTAAGAAGCATACACTAAGAATAGATACTAGTAAAAAAATCAAGATCATTCCAATCAATATTTGAAGCAACTAAATCAGACTAACCTCAAATCTTTTGGTATCAAGCGCTCCAACAGGCTTTGACAGATCTCGAAATGTAGATGACCTATTATAATCAAGAACCTCTGACGTGTAATCAGCCAAGACCCAGGGAAATACAGGATATTGGGTCAAATCATTAAATGATCTTCCAGCAAGTGTGTTGAGAATCATCAAATATTCAAAGTTAGTTATATCCCTTCTCCTCCAGCTTTCTCTGGCCGTTTCTGCCATTTCCTGTGCCACTCGTCGATCAACAAAATTTATAGGTCCATTCTTGTCTCTTCCACTTCCTTTGGGAAATAAATATTCATTTCTGGTAGCAACTATCAAGTTTCCTATATCTTTTGCATCTTTCTGTGAGGCAAAGTTCAGAAATACTGGGGAAATTGAATCACTGAAGAAAATCTCTATTGCAGTATATCTGAGCAAATATCGGGTCCAATGAACAGCTTTTATCTAAAACAGTAATCAGTCAAAGAATCAACTCCCTCAAAACAAAACAAAAAAGGCATCAATTAGTAAAACTACAAAATTTGAGAAGATAATGAAACCTAAAAACCAACCTTAGCCAAGCTCCACCTTCGATGGCGTTTAACACACCTATTAAGTTTAACAGGCCCATTTCCATTTATAACCTCTACATTACCGACTGTAATTCCCTTCTGAAGATCCATATCAGAAGCAGGCCACTTCATTGATCTTTGCTTCTGAACGGACTTGGTTAGATCAGAATTATTCAAGGCATCAAAGTTTCTAAAAACAGATGATCCACCGGTACCTTCTACTAAGAATTGGGCAAAGAAATGCAAAACATTTTTCATGACTGCCAAATGACCAGCTAATTTTCTCTTTGGAGTCACGAGAACACATGGAATTGACACAAGCACCTGCAATGGAAATTAGGCGTGACAGTCAATTGTAATACAGTTTCAGATTCCCTTTAAATACCAAAGGAGCATATTCCTTGATACCACATACCTTGCTGGCTTCTGTCTCAGGTGTAGAGGGAGTGTCTCTTCGTTCATGCACAACATCCTTTCTGTCACTGTTATCCTTTAGTAAGTCAGAAGAATGGGAGTCTGAATGGTCAGGGGGAATTGATGTATTAGGTCCACTTATTTCAGTATTGGTTTCGTTGGAGTCAAAGGTTCCCTCATCAGTTATTTTTCTTATCCCTTTCAGCAAGAGCTGCTTCATTTGTTCTGGTATATTACCCACAAATCCGGGATTACTTTCATTAACAGGACTAGCAATCCCGCTAGCAGTGGCCGAAGGAGGATTACAGAGATTTTCATCAAAATGATAATTTTGCCTTAGTTTTGGCCTCCTACGCCATGTGTCTTCTGTCTTGTCAAGTTTCCAGTGTGTTACAATACAATTTGGAAAAGGTTTAGTAGACCATGGACCTCTCTCATCAATTAATGATCGAAACATGTGTATCCATTTTTCCTGTAAAAGCAAACCTAATTGTTTATACGTATATTAAAATTAAATCAAACACCTTTTATGAAAAGAAAGCATGGCCAAAGGAAAAATATCAACAGTGAAACAAGGATGTTTTGCATACAGCAACGTTTTGCTGCTCCTCCTCATAGGTAAGCTGGAATTCAGCTCTTCTGCTATCATCTGAAGAAAGAATGGAGTTCAAGCTATTCTGGATCTCATCTTCAAGAGCTTGCTTACTAGACGATTCTGCCAAGGTGTTTTCATCTATTCTAATATGAAGTTCCTGTACCTGCTGGGCGCGGTCAATTTTTGATATCTGTGTATAATTAGCTTCATCGCTGATCTGAAAAGTGATAGACGTTAGTTAAAAACATGAAATAGCACTTGTAGACAGAGAAAAACCAGGATCGAAAAGGATGTATGGCAAAAACAATGCCATACACAGAAACGAATTAACCATAGTCAATTAGGTAATAAATAATAATTTCATATTTCCTATTGATACTTGATCACACTATAACTTGAATTCTAGGTATGGTAAGCATGGACTGCTATTTACATGAACCCATCAGATAAATTTCTTGCAAAATCATAGTTGGAGATTTCATATTAACCCAAAACAAATTTTAATACGTTGTTTGAAGATGTCTTGAAATTTATCGTATATGATATTTTTCAAATTAAAAATATCAACAATTTGATCGTCAACTTATTCTTTATTAAATTTTCTTAAAATAGCTTTACATCCCTTCCCTGCCCCCACAAAAGTGTGTGTAACACACATCGACAACAATATATCTTGTTCAGGAAAGTATTTTAAGACATACTGCTGCCAGAACTCGATCCTTTTGAATTAAATTTTGAATGGATCCTGCATCTTTCAAATTGTAATTAGGATCCAAGATGTCATCACGGCTCACAAGGCTAGTAGCAAGCATTGATTTTCCAATATTGACAGTCTCGCGGATCAAATGTGATAAAAGATGAAAACGAGCTCCATCATCCAACATTCCATACTGTGACCTAACAAAAAGCAGTACCCTACCAAGTGCAAACATAAAGTTAGCTTGTGATAGGTCAATCTTAGAAATTGAGAACTGACTCTCAAAAAAAGAAAATAATAATATAATCCATGATAAGTAAACTTGTAAAATCGTATACTTGCTTTATGTACTTGCTAGCAATATTACCAGATGATAAGTTGCAGCCTAATCTTGCTTTGCTCATCATCAGCAGTTAAAAGACAAGGTAAAAGTGAGCTGAACTGTTGGACACATCGCGATGCCTTTTCTAGAGAAGATTTACACAGATAAAGAATAACAAGGTGATAAATAATTCTAGGGCATCTCTCTCCTCGTAAAACCATTGCTTTATCAACATTTTTATTAGGTTTTGGGGTCAAAGCATTGCCTATCATCCCTCCTGATACAACAACTGCAGCCACTTCGGCAGCAGGAATGTTTAACGACTCAACTAAACCACGAGCCCTTTGACCAAGAGATGGTCCTGCAAATGACGATGATTTGGGTAACACGCTGCTGGGTCCCTTGCCATTCATCTTGCTAATAACAACCCACAAATTGTCATAGAGATTCCACCATTTCTCTTCAATTGTATCGTCACATAGTACTGGCTGCTTCAAATTTTGTGATTTTCTGAAAGAATTCAGGACCAAATTGTAAACAATGATATCCCAAGCATCAAATAATTATGTTTTTCTAGTGCATGTAGTGTCATGAGGGGTAGAGCAGGGTTCAGTGTTTTAATACCTAGACGTTTGCTCGTCAACTTCTCCTATCAACACATCTTTTAAGGCAGAACTGTACTCCTTATGACATTCCATTTCCAAATCAAGGTGAAAATTAGATTCACTTCCAAGGAGCTGCAAGGGAAAAATATTAGCATATCTTTAATAAAATACTATCAATTTTGAATATTGTAATAGGTTCTAAACATAATTATACATAGAAATCAAAACATGATATAAGACCTAAATATTTCATAAATGCTGTTATTGACATGACATTATCCTATTGCAGGCTTAGGGGGCTCGTATATAAGAATGAAGTTTGGAGAAAGTTTATTTCTACGCTAGTAAGACACGTTGGAAATCCACCTCAACTGTGATGGGTGTGAGAGGGTGTGTTTAGTCCCACATCACCTAGTGAAATTGTCTAATTAGTGTTTATAAAGCTTGGCCATTTCTCACCAAACAAACAAATTTTGTAGGTTTGAGTTAGGACCTAAGCCCCAATTTATAAGCTTTGTTTTTGGTTTTGGAACAAAAGTGTTAAGAATATAATAGAGCAGTTCGATGCTGCAGAGGTGCACTTGCGGCTCTGTTGTTGTATGGTTTAGTAGAGTTCCAATACATCAAGCAGAAGTTGTCCTGGCCCACCTAACTATGTGATTCAGTTGCCATGGTGGCGACTATACGATGCTGAGACCACGACTGTTTCAATAAAATTTGAGTATTCTGTTGCAGTAATGTCCACCTTTGATTTTTTGGATGTTTTTTATGAAGTACTAGCGAAAAGATGGGCACTCACGTGCCCGTCTTTCCGCTCTTTTTATTGTGCCAACGTTTAAAACTTATGAACGGTTTTTTTTTTATAAAATTTTGATTTTGATTAAAAATATAAATATAAAGTTTGTTGTTTTCAAGTTATAACAAACCAAATATAACAAAAAAACTAATCTAAATTTATTTTTTTAATGACACCAACAACAATCTTTATTATAGAAAAAGTTGTTTAAGGGTATAATTGGGACAATGAAAAAGTAAGTATAAATATATCATTTAGTTTGTTACACTTTTTAAATATAAAGGAAAAAAAACCATACACGTATATTCATATCATGTCTGTTACATTTTTTTAATATTTAAATTCATTTTTATCTATTTGTTACATGTGTTATTTGTATTGAAAATTGAGGGTATTTTTGGAAAGAAAAATTCAGCCCAAAAGTGCTGAAAGTAGTTTTCTTTATATATAGTATAGATATCTCATCCTCCACATATTTAATTTACTCTTATCAAGAGCAAAAACTGAATAATTCATGCACTAAAATTATAGGTTAGCCAAGTACCGGGAGTTCTTTATCAATTTCGGAGATCAGCATCTCATCTATTAATTTCAAAAGGTACAGTGTATTGTCTCGACAGGGTTGTGAAATGAAAATATTATCCGAAGCTGACAAATCGACCAAATTCTGAATCACATCTTCATATATATCACGGAGAAAGAACCGATATGAATTGCCGCCCTACAAAGAGAGTTTCAAAGAAAACCATCACTTGAATAAAGAAGTATATGAGCAGACCATAATAACGAAAATAGAACAGCATTCTAAAAACATTATAGCATCATTAAAGGATAAAATGCCAACAAGTGGCTTGATTCCAATCATACCTCCTCAGAGTGCATGACCAGGAAATTGACTGTTTCTTCCAACTGCTGCCAGCCACCTTTTACAGAATGCAGATAGTGACACAGAACTAGAGAAAACAAATTTCTCACCACAAGCAGCTCATCCATTGTACTGTTACCATGATTAGGCAACTTGAAATTTTTGTCCGTTAACACACCAAGCTTTAGAGAAGATGTTAGCCAGGCATTCCACCCATATTCCTATTAACAATATCATGAATCAAAAAATAATTCACCAAGTCATCAACTGTTAGCGAAAAAAGAACTTACAATGGCCATACCATAAAAGCTTCGATGTTTGAAGCATTTGAATCAAGAAGGTCAAGTATATCTCTGATTATTTTTATTCTTGCATCTGTATCCTCACAACCCGACAAATATCTAAAAATCAGAGGCAACATCTGAGGAAGTAAAAAATGAGAGCTACTTCCCTTGCTTTTCACCCTCTCAAGGTGGCTGTGTCTTTGTAAAACCTGTAAACCACAATTTACTTAAGCGATTGTTAGCAAGTGACCACCAAATAAAGTAGTACAGAGATAATAACTAATTCACTCAGTCTTGTAAAACACATCAATGTTGTTCGAGAACTCTCGTAAGAATGAATATTGACCTAACAGGGGGAAAACACGAGATCTCAGGGAGAGGGGTCCATATGACACATTACCTGTTTGGGGCTAGCACCTCCAAGAAGAACATCAAATAAAGTAGCACAGAGATTTTCTGTCTGCGGAAAGCTGAAAAGTCTATCAGATATAGCTAAGAAAATTGGTTGCATTCTGATTTTCCTATAGTTTTCTGAAATAGATTTGGATCTTCCCATTGGGAGATTGAAGAATCTTGACCCCTTCTTTTCAGACGGTAGGCCAACCAAAAGCCTTCCAAGGAACTGTAAACTCAGCAATCGGATAGACTCATACTCCCTTACAAGACAGAAGAATGCAAGAAGGCATAAGAACCAAATATATATATGAACTAACTTTATAGAACTATTTATGAACTAAATTTAAAGTTAACACACATATTAGAACACTTTAAGTAACATAAAAAGATAACAAATATCAAGTGCAATTTATGGAAGAGTATTTGAGCTATCACTTTCCAAAGATGCAATGCACCTGTTCTACTTGTCCTACAAAGAATCCAGCCTACTTGGAAATTGGAACACTGATGTGATTCAATTTCCATCTAGCTGAATGTACAGCAGAAACCAACTATGAAAGTCAGTTACAGTTGGTGTAGGTTAACGTCAACGACTCTAGGTTGAAGTCAGCTACATAAAGCTGATCACTGAAACAATTTCATTTAGTTGATTCTAATCTCCATTTTTAAAAGATACAATTTTCTCTGGAATTCTCTTTCCCTCAATATATTGGATCTTTCTCGCCTCGTATATTATCAAACTTCAAATTGCACATTGCTGGACCTCATCCTACAAACTTGACCGCACAATCAGGTCAAGCTCCATCGGAACTTTCTCATCTGGCGGAAATTATATACAACGGATTTTTTATTTGCGATTTTTAATCTTTAACAAGTTTTGTTTATAATTATTTATAGTCATTTGTTGGTTATTCAGAGATTTTATTATTTTGGCCAGCTTAGAATGTCATTTGTTGGTCATTCACAGATTTTATTATTTTGGCCAGCTTAGAATAGGAGGAAGAGCTTATTAGGATGTTTGGCTTTATTAGGTCTAAAAATGAAATTTCAGTGTCAATTAAGTTTTAATTCGTAGTGTTTAATATTTAAGTTGGAAAAGTACTCTGTCCTATAGGAGTGCTTTAGATTTATATGGGGAATACCAAGAGAAGTACTCTTGGATTTCCCTGTATCACTACCGGTGCACTAAAGCATATGGGGAATACCAAGAGAAGTACTCTTGGATTTCCATGTATCACTACCGGTGCACTAAAGCTCCCGCATACGCAGGGTCCGGAAGGGGTCCCACCAGTTGGTGTATTGTACGCAGCCTTACCCTATTTTTGACACAAGAGGTTGTTTCCAGGAATTGAACCCGTGACCTTTCTTCAGTCACGTGAAAACAACTTCACCGTTGCGCCAAGGCTCCCTCCCAGCAAAAATTTCATGAATGTACATGCTTTATCAGAAAAACAATGAAGATGGTGGACTAAAACAACATATATTGTTGACGAGGAAAAAGAGAATTCAAAATAGATTTGCCCGTAAATAAGTGAACATCAAAAAGTTCAAAGTTGATTTATCAATAATCATTCATTATTCCTATCTGTTATTAAAATGCATAAAAAAGAGTGTTAGGCGTGATATACCTCTGGAGAAGGTTGACAAAAACCTGACTACCATTGATGATATTAACTTGTTCAAGGAAAGAAGCAAGTAGAGATTTCTGAGAAACAGCGCGAATAATCATGTGCAAGACATCTTCAATACAGGTCATATCCTGACTTGTCTCAAAAAACGCTATGAGAGCTTTCATGTCTCCAGCAGCAATATTCTGCCTGTATATCCCCAAAATTTAGTTGAACAAAAAATGTGTAGGGTTGAAAAATTACAGTGGTGAATGTTCACTGAAGGAGAGACGAGAATGTAAACACAGTTCATATCGAGCAGAATAAACCTTACCTGAGACTCATTTCACCAAGACTCAACAAAAGAAGACGGATCTTGTGCATTTCTTCTTTACTAGGCCTTTCCCCGATAACTTTTTTGCTCACAGGATGTTGAAGAAGGTTATTTCCAATAAATAATCGAGACTTTACATTATCACAATAGAATTGGTGAATTATATCAAGAACACGTGGAAGCCGGCATAAACTTTTCAGTAATCTAGGATCATTGTCAAATTGCTGGATCAGAAACATGTATAGTTCACGTTGCACCTTGTAAACAGTACAGACCCAGATAAGAGGATTAAGAAATATGCTAGATATAGCCTCCTCCACAAGCAACTCTGCCAGCCCTGAGGAGCATTGCAATAGAAATATAAAGACAAAATAGTGGCAAAAGAAAATATCATTAGATGAAAACTATCTGTGCAAGGAACGGGAACAAACTGTATACCAGAATTAGAGACGACATTAAAAAGATGCTTCAAAGCAGAAAGAGTTTCTAGATTCAGTTGTTGTGGAGGAACTGATTGTAACAAGAATCCCAGGACTGAAAATCCAGACACAATGTGCATCTGCTGTTGATTTGCTACATTTTCATCTAATAGAGAGGCAATAAGCTCAATAACTTCACCCATCACGCACTCCCTCGTTGACTGCATTAGTGGTGTCTTTTCAGATTCCCCAACTTCATTTTCAAAATTGCACCACTGGGTGATAAGAGGAAAAAGCACAGATACACCACCAACGCAATACATTATTTGCTGCAGCATGCGTCTAGAGCATAATTGAGTCCCACCAATTACAGTTGCTTCAAAAGAATTCTTATCTACTGCATGACTCATTATCGGTGAAACATTAAACAACATTCTGCCAACACTTGCCTGAAGAAAAAATAATAAACAAACATGCTTGAGTATAGATATAGATGAAATATGTCTCAAAAGTAACTCTTCTATTGAAAAAGAAACAAATAATAAATGAATATGCATGCGTAGGCATGTATAAAGGGAAAAGAAATGGGTACGGGACCTGAGCATTGAGTCCAAAGATAATTCTTGATGCAAGACCATCTTTGGCATCAAGAATCCCACTAGGCATTTTATCACCAGAAACTGGTAAAGCTTCGTTATCAAGGAAAGAGTACATGTAACTTGGACCTAAAGAGTAGATACTCTGTACTTGTTCAGAAGAAATGGCATCATTGAATAAATAAACAGGACCAATTTGGCCAAAAAATGGGCATGAGTCACGGATGGATTCAAACGTGAGTGTACTGTCTTCATAGTTAGGCATCTTAAGTTTAGCACCAACCATGCAACTAGTTAACGGTTCACTGATTTTTGCATACCTGAATAAATAAAGCATGTAAATCTAGTCAGAATGCCACAAGAAACAATTTTGCAACAGCCCACAAAAAAAAAACTCAACTGAAAATATATTGGGGTTTGAACCTGCATCTTTCTGATGAGACAAGACCACCATCCAAGTAACATCTTAACAGGCTACCCCCAGAAAATGCTCTTCCAATGCTATGAGTTATGCAAAGAAAATGCCATCTCCTCCTGACTAAATTAACGTGCAGGTCTGAACGCTGTCTCTTCAGGTTGATTGACTAACAAACATGAAAGGCAGAATCAAGTTGTGAAATTAGCAACAAAGGGTGACATAAATGAACGAATTGCACTTGTATAATCTGAATGTTGTGAAATTATTTTACAATGAAATTAGCAACTGATTGTTTTTTCTTCGTAATTTTCATTCTTAAAAAAAAAATCATATTTAATCCATTGTTTTTGTTTTTGGGCACAAACCCATAATTGTTAAATGTGGTCAGATTATTCATACAGTAAGATAATAATTGTTAAATGGCTTAGTAAAAGAAACACGGAAGGGTTATTGGGGTTAGAGTAACAGCGAAGGTGAGAAGTAGAATTGGAATCAGAACGGACTCAAGGCCATTGAAGAAGAGAGGTTGGGTTATGGAAGAAAGGAATTTAGATGCGTTTATGAGAAGCAGTAGGATGGGAAAAGTCACATATGTTCTTTAAATTGGACTTTTTAATCTCAACCATTTGTTTTTTTATCTAAGTGTTGATAAATATTCCTGCCATTCTCACATATAAAAGGCATTATATATATATATATATATATATATAGATAGATAGATATAGACACACATACAACAAACAAGCCTTATCACATATATATAATGGAAACATAATTGGAACCTCTCAAGATTAGAAGCG
>Ga0228710_1004623_pt1 | contig 21677 bp, 7 predicted proteins | sample MedpolnodulmetaG_FD_177995 | JGI IMG/M metagenome (GOLD analysis project Ga0228710, IMG submission 177995) | Root nodule microbial communities from Medicago polymorpha collected in Santa Monica, California, United States - pink nodules | ecosystem: Host-associated > Plants > Roots > Nodule...
AAACAAAATTGGATTTCATGCTTGTATCACAAAATAGGAAATTTGATAGAGTATTAAATACACATATTTCTTCTTTTAATTAATTGTCTTATTTATCACTTTAATTAAAGTAAAATAAGTGGAATTTATTCATTTAATGCTCCTTAACCAGTGCCCCGGGGGCACTGGATAGCATTACCCTTGTTTAAATAACATAACTCTAAAAAATAATGTAAATATGAAAGAAGATTGTCACAATTTTTTTACAAAATAAATGTTCAAATATCATTTCTCATAAAAAAAAAACAATCGAAATTAATAAGTAATTTGGATTAACACCAGGTCTCACAAAACCATAAAGTTCATTAAGTTTGGGCTAAAAAGACTTTGAAAAAAATACACATTCAACTTACTTGTGAAATATTTGTTGAGTTAATTGGGTAAAGATTAAGAAAAGGATTTGAAAATAAAAGGGAAATCCTGTAGAGTTGCCCCAATCAATGCAATCGCATTCAAGTGATTGACCCAACAACTTAACTTAATTCTTTCAAATCCCTTTCTTACTCGAGGGCACCAGGAGACAAAAGATTCATATAACTATCTATAAATAAAGAAGAATTTTTTTAAAGTAAAACATAAAATATAGATGTGTTATTTTAACAACATTTTGGTGATAATTTTTTGTGCAACCGTAAATTTAAAAGAAAAATAGGTATTGACAAAATAAAAGCAGAAGAGAAAGAAGACAAAAATATAATGTAAATATAAAAAATGAAGTTTTCATAAAAATTGTACAAATATAATTTCTCCACAAAATAATACTAATTTTCGATCCTTAAAATGAATTGTTCATTTTCTCTCGTTGTGGTGATAGCAATTATAGTTAAAAAAACATAACACTAATTAATTATTTTTCCAACCATGAATTGAATGTCCATCGAGAATCCTTTTACAACAACTATAAGTAGTAGTTTAGAGTATGATACTCCCTCTCTTCATTTTTAAATGTCGTTTGACTATGAATTTAACGTTTCTATTTAACTGTCGTTTTAGTTTTTTATTGGTATGATTTGTCACTTATTTCATATTTCCTTAAATGATTAAAAACACCATCAACAAAATAATAACTTAAACTTGAAAATAACAAATAAACATGAACAATTTTATTTTATAAGAAAATATAATTAAAAATTAACGAAACTTCAATTAAGTTTTTACGATATCACTATATGTCATGTTAGTTATTCAATGTACATATAAAAAAAATTCAATAAATATTTATATGTGGTGAAAATTTGGTTGAAAATTATTCTTTTATTTTAAATTCTTTAACCGATTCATATGTATCATACTTTTTCTGGTAGAATATATCGGGGTTCGAACCTCGATCATAAAGACTGACCAAACAATTTCTACATTTTTTTACCGTAAGTTATGATTTGTGGATGTTTGTATGCACCATGTTATCAAGTTTTTTCAAACATTTTTTATATTTTGTTTAACATATATTTGGGATTTGTGAATCTGTTCTAAATTTTAAGAATAATTTTCACCGCTAGGTTACGTCATCAACACATATGAAGGGAAATGTACTTGAGGTAAGGAATTACGAAATGGTTTGTGTTTGCATTTGCATTTATGGGTTCGGTCAAAGTATGGTTGTTCTCAATGACAATGTGAGTGTGACGGAAGGAATAGGAAATATGCTGAATTGCTGATGCTTGTTTCTTGCGGAGCTGCGGGTGAAAAAGATGCAAAACAAATATTTCTCACGTAATCAATAAGAGTAAAAAAAATGCACTATAACAAGAGTCATATTAGTACTTTAGTACTTATCACTTAATACATGTCTCATAATAATTTATTTTAAAAAATAGCCTAAAACAAATATTACTTAAGTTTAAATTGTATATTTGTCAGTGTATAATTATCTTACATATGTATTCAATGACGTATCTTTACATTTTCCCCTTCTTCCTTTCTCTTCTCCTTCTCAAACCCTAGCCATCACCCATTCTTCTTTTTCTTTTTAGAGGGGTGATATAAGGTCAATTTTTACCCAAAAACCACCTCTCCGAATTGTTTTTCCTTCTATCATAATTGAATAAGTGATTTCACATATTTTCTGTTTTCTTTTGTTTGTTTTTGTGATTTCGTCGTCTTTGGACAACTCTGTTTGTTATGATTTCCCGTCTTTGTGCGGTGTTTATTTGATTCAGGTTGAAAGATTAGCTTTGAGCGAGTGCAGATTCGATCAATGACAATGACTTTGGCGTCATCAATGTTGCAGATCCGGAGACATGAGTATTTCATAGACATAAATATAGTCATATTAGTAGGCATAGGTACTTTATCATTTTATGCTATTAACATGGATGTTGTGAGTTTGTTCACAGATTCATCCTTTTTGTTTTTAGCGAATTTGGACTTGTATTGTATCGATGTACTCTATCAATTTGAATGAATGAATATCGTTTATTTTTGTCAAAAAAAGTATTCAATAACGTGTTGTTATATCAATTAATAAATATGACAATTCATGTATTTTCATATTCAATAATTAACGTAACAATACATTATTAAATACATATGTAAAATAATTATACTCATTAAACTCATATTGCTTTTAGTTTATAAGGTTATGTCCCAAGTTATCCCAATACACAAATTATTTTACAATTTATAAGTAAAAGGTTTTATGGAGGAAGAAAAAAGTTGTCTCATATAGTCACATGCATTCAAAAGACAAAAAGTACACTAAAGTAATAGTAGATCGTTAAATATTGTTTTACTCGGTATATATTTTTAAATTTGATCTTTTTTTTTAGGAAAATTTGATCTTTAAATTAAATTGTAAGTTTATATTACATGTATTATTGAGCTAAATTTTACACAATTTAAAACCATTTTATATTTATTGAGATTCACCAGGATTAAGGATTATGTGTTTTTATTAAACATCAATGATATTGATGAATCTCAATAACATATTAAATGATTTTAGACTTGTGTAAAATTTTACATGGATAGTCTATAAGATATAAACTTACAATTCAAAGATCAAATTTAGAGAACATGTATCGAGTAAAACGATATTTGATTATCTAACGTTATTGTTGTGGTTTGATCCATTATATGTACGAGTTTGCTAACTTAGACCAACAAAAAACGTGAAAGTCTAAGATAGCAAAAATGCACATTTTTCATTTGGACAAAAATATTCTTCATTTTTATTATTTAAAACTATAGCTTGAGAGTTATTTTAGTAATTTTCATTAAAACATATTTGCTAACTTGCATCAATATGCTAACTTAGATCCACTTTTATTTTATTACAAATAGTTTGAGGGTTACTTTAGTATTTTTCATTAAAATATATTTGTTAACTTGCATCAATTTGCTAATTTAGACCAACTTTCATTTTATAACAAATAGTTTAAAGGATATTTACTAAATTATTCCTTACTTTAAATTGGTTTACATTAATGGATATCGGGGACACCACTTGTGTACCATAGAGATACCAATGTTATATAACATTAACCAACGAAGGTGTGCCACATAGGAAAGTCTAAAAGAAAAAAGAAAAGATATGCATGTGAAGTGCTATGTGGCACACCTTCATTGATCAATATTATATAACATTAATATCCCAATGATACATAAGTGGTGTCCAACTATTGGTATTTTTATCCAAATAAAAATGTGCACTTTTGTTAATTTAGACCTTAAAAGTTGTTTTAAACCTCGTTTACTATTGAATATTATTGGGTCAACACTAGTTATAAGTGTCATTTAGGGGAAATTACTGACTTAGATAAGTGTCATAATAAATTCTTTTTAAAGTTTTTAAGAAAGAAAATGAAAATTGAAATAAAAAAACTTGTATTCAATATTATAGGATGAAAGAAATGTTCTATTTTTTTGTAAAAAAAGAAAAAGAAATGCTCTATTTAATTTTAAAAGTAGTCATAATAAAATAGAGCAGTATATATATGGAGGAGTGTTATTTGAATAAACATTTGATTGACAATTTATGAAACAACAATAATTTTACAAAGAAAAAATATATATTTATAAAAAAATTAAAGTAATAGAGAAATAAAATAAAAAATAATATAATTATAAGAGAGTAAATTGTCATTTCTCGTAATATTGATAGGTGTGTGGTGGAATATGGAGCTGGATGGGTTGGCTGGTTTGATACAGTGATGTATTATTATGGGAAGAAGATGACGAATTCAAACCAAATTGTCAGAAAACTATTATGAGCACACAGTTGAGTGACAAAAGGACGCAAGACTGCAAAAGTTTAAACCACTCACCACATCCCATTCCGCCCACACGCAAACAAATACAACCCCCACCCCATCTAGATTCTATATCGCTTTTGTTTATCTGCTTGAGCACACCAAGTCATGAACACATAAATACCATCTAGCATATGCTTTATTCAAAGGGTCATGTTTGTTGGGTCACGCTCGGGGATCGTCCATATTGAAGCTAAAACAATCACATTTGTAAGAGAGACGTTACACTCTAACCAAAAACCTTAAGACAAAGGGTTTATGAGTCTTTTTATTTATAAGGTGTTTAACCTTTACTCTTTTATCCGATGTGAGACATATAGCTCACACTTACACACAACACTCCCCCTTAAGTGTGAATCTATCTATTCGTCATGCTCCCCCTCAAGCGGAAGCTCTTGCTTGCTTGTATTGTCGTTGCTGGTTTCTCCGCAAACGGACCGACACTGTACCGTAGTTGCTGCTTTCTGTGCAAACGGACCGGCTGCCTCGGTCGTACCGTTCGTCGAACGGAGCTCTGATACCACTGTTGGGTCATTGGGGGAGCCTGGCGACCGTCCACATCGAGGCTAAAACAACCACACATACAAGAGAGACGTCACACTCTTACCCAAAACCTTAAGGTCTTTACTTCTAAGGTGTTCAATCTTTACTCTTCTATCCGATGTGAGACATATAACTCACACTTGCACACAACAATGTAAACCGGTGCCCCTGAGACACTGGTTAAGGAAACTAAAAAAAGTAAGTTTTAAAACGAAAGTAACACTTTTTATGCTTTTGAATAATTGAATGTACAAGTTCTAATGTAATACTTATTACATTTGACTTTTTATTCTAATAACAATCACCTTTATTCAAAAAAAAAAAACTACCTTAGTAATTTTATGATGAATTGCTATGTAATTTTATAAAGGAAAATGTTAAAAGTGTCCTCAGGAGAATGGATAAGAAGACAAATTTAGAAATGTTTTATTGGAAAATGCTAAAACGTAATAGATTTAACTTTTTAAAAATTAAAAAATTGTTGAATTCAATGAAAAATTATTATTTTTTGTTTCCTTACCTAATGCCTAAGGACATCGGTCAGCAAGACCCTTTTATAAAATACAAATAAAGAAAAAAGAACAATAACAGATTACCTATACCGAATTTCAAGTATCAAGTTATCAACCATTATCATATAGCCAAAATAAAATATACAATTGAAAAGGCTGCAATATAATATTGTTTAACCATCATCATTATTATATAGTCATATGGTTAAACAATATTACAAATATGAAGGTTAAACATTAGTTGACTTAAAAGTATGGAGGAGATGACATCAAATTGAGACAGTTCAAATTGCCTTGAAGCATCATTATTTCATTGTGGTCTTGTGAGGTCAATGTCATGATCCTCATGGACCCTCTGGAAGGGATATTCAAAACCTGCGAAGCTCGAAAACTCCAAACATAAAAATATACTAGTATAGGATACCGACATTTTAGATATTCATAGATGCGTACCAACGAATGATTGAAATTAATTATTTTGATTTTTAAAATATATTCTATCGAATACTTGTATGATAATATACAAATACACGCTAATATTTATAAAATATTCCACAAATACATATTCTAGAAAAGATGAAATGTCGAAAAAAATGAGACAGTATCTTAAAATTTCAATAGAAATATTTTTGATTCAATTTGGGTTACGAACTAGTAAAATTGTTTTTCGATAAATCACTTAAAAATCAATCATGTGTTTTTTATGGTTTTTTGTGATTACCCTCTCTTGTTTAGGGGGTATTTACCCCCTCATGATATCAATCAATCAAAATATAATATACATTGGCAACATTAAATCTCCAATAAATGAGTAAATTTTTTCTATAAAAAAATTAATTTTAATTATAAGGTACCTTTTAATACTTTTAATTTTTATTTAATTATAAACGAGATTACATTAGAGGTCCTTTATTTTTATTTTTTTCCGTTTAGGTCTTTTATCTCTTATAAAAGCACATATACATCATTTTTCTCATTTTTTTAATAAAAAAAAACATAATTTTATATTTTTAAATATATTTTTATTAAAAATGAAAAAAAACCAGAAATATGATGAAGATGTTCATCATCTTCTTCCTTTGAATCTTTACCATCTTCATTGAATCAAAAAAAAATCTACACAAATATATCTCCAAATATCATGAATTAATGTTATGTTCACTTCAAATCTTCTTTTAAACACAAAAATCAAAACCCTATAGAGAAAGAGATTTAGTTTCATCACAAAAAAAAAGAAGATTTAGTTATATAAATTGTCACACTGTATATTATTATTAATATTATTATTATTATTATTTTCTAACTCAATATTCAAATCTGACATAAAAATAACCCCAAAATTGAGAGCAGCTTTGCACATCAATTCTGTTGTTTCCATAACAATCTTAACTTTCGTAAAATCTTGCAACATTTGTAAAATTTAGGTTTTGATTTTTGTGCTTAAAAGAGGATTTGAGGTGAATATAACATTAATTCATGATATCTAAAGATATATTTTAGTAGAATTTTTTTTTATTTAAAGAAGATGATGAAGATTCAAAGGAAGAAGATGAAGATGATGAACATCTTCATCATATTTCTGAATTTTTTTCATTTTTAATAAAAATATATTTTTAAAAATAAAATTATGTCTTTTTAAATAAAAAATGAGAAAAAAATATGTATATGTGCTTTTAAGAGAGATAGAGGATCTAAACGGGAAAAAATAAAGATAAAGGACCAAAGTGTTACAAATAAATAAGATAAAGGACCTCTAATGTAATCTTGCATTAATTATATTTAGGTGTTCAATCTTAATTAATTTACACTACAGGACTGACTTAGAACAGTTAAAATTTCACATCAAATTTCTTTCATTTGAATGTCCTTAAATTTATCAATTACATTCATAAAATTTCTTCTTTCCATTTTGATTGTTCAATTTTGTCGTTCCAAACTGCCGCATTTTTCAATTTTCGTGAGAATCGTCGTCGTTCGTTTGATTCCAAATATCGTGAGAATTGCCGTTATTTCTTGAACCACGTCAGGTATGGTGACTTGATTTTTCTTGGTTGTGAGGTAGTTAATTATAACAATAAGTCATTCGTTGTACTTTGAGGACTGCTAGCAGGTGTTGCCGCTTCGATGTTGTGGGAGTTTGCTAGCATTTTTTTCGGTTGCTACTAAAATGGTTATGTCATGAGGCTTTTGTTCTTTTGTTTGGACGTAAAGGCTTTGGCTGATAGTGAGACAGGTCTATGCGTGTTAGCAGATTTTATGAGGTTGATTGCTTAAATAAAAAAAAAAGTCACGATACCTGATGCGGTTCTAGAAACAACGACAATTCTCATTATAATCGGAAACTACAGCAGTTTGAAACGACAAAATTGAACAATTAAAAAGAAACAGTAATTGATCAATAGGGAAGAATAAAGAAGAAGAAATTTAAATGAAGGAGATGTTTTTGTTGTCACGTTTGGGGTTCTGGAATGGAAGATATTTTATGAATGTAAGTTTGAATTTAAGGACATCCAAATGAAAGAAATTTGATGTAAAATTTTATTTGTTATAAATTTGGTCGTGTTAATTAAGATTGAACACCTTAATATAATTAAATAAAAATTAAAAATATTAAAAGTTACCTATTAAGGTTGAACATCTTAATATAATTAAATAAAAATTAAAAGTTTAAAAGTTGCCTTATGATTAAGATTAACACTTTTATTTTTAAAAAAAATTGATTCATTTTTTTAACATTTAATAATGCGAATGTATATTACATTTTGATCGATTAATATCATGAATGAGTAATTACCCCTAAACAAGATAGGGTAATGTAGGTCTCATCTTTTTTCTAAACGAATGAAACTAGAAAAATCAATCATGTTTTTTTATAGATGAATGAAACAAGATAATAATCACACATGTTGGAATCTTAAAATTACACCAGTGGTCACATAAAAATGTAACGCACTCAGGCAGCAGTAGTATTCCACAGTGAGCACGATGAGCATTACTAATCTAATCTGCCACAGCACAGACAATAGAGTGCAGCTGCTGCTGCTCCACCTGCCGGCCGTCATTTCACACTTCTGCTCTGCCATCACTCACTGATTTGACCCTTCTTCCATGTGGTCCCTCTCATTCTCAGTTTTCACGCAATTTTATATTATTTAATTGGGGGCGGTACCTTGGTTATAGTCCAATTTTGTGGGACCCACTTATGGTAGATGATAACGTGGCATGTTTCTGGTGAGTAGCCCCATCACAAAAGAATCTGTCGGCAGCAGAGACGTCACGCTGTTCTTTCTTACATTATTACCCACACGCAAACATCAACAATACTTTGGTTTTTGTTTTTTTTAACGTGAAAAATCAAAATAATAAAAAAAGTAGTGGGAAAAGAAAAAGAATAGTGTGTTGGTCTCCGTCTACCTCTCGTCGTTGTCGACGTTGTTGTTTGTCGTTGTCCATGTCTTTGTTGTTGTTATTGTTTTGTCGTGAATGAGGTGGCGCCGTTTCATGTTCATGATTATACCATTGACTGCGGCGGCATACATTTTTCTTCGGTTGGGGGAGCATGTGTGAATGATGCCGTTTTTCTTGAAAAATCTATTCCAATCAAGTCCCAACACATGCATATTTATTTAGAAAGATATTTTATAACTAGATTACAAATGAATATTGATATTGAGATAACAATGACAACTTTTAAAATAACACATTTATATCTTTAAAAAAAATTAACACATTTATATATTAATATTATGTTCTTTTTAATTCGCTTTAGTTTCTTTTTATTGTTGTTGAGGGATTATTTTTCTTTTTATTGTTTTTGTCTCGAAATTAAGAAGAAATCGTTGTTTTAAAATTGTTCTAAAGAGAGCAAGAGAAATAGAGAGTCAAAATATTATATGAGTATGAAAAAGAATTGTTTAAAAGATGTCATAAAAATATGGTTGTACAAATATCGTTTCTTTTGATTATATTTGTATTTTTTTACAAATAATATCATAGAAAATATGTTTAATTAGTATTTAATTTTCAATTAAGATAATAAGGTAAAATTTTAAGAAAAATATAAACTAATAAAAAGACGCTAATAGTAAACTATTAACTCATGAAAAAAATGAGAGTTACCAACGAGTATTTTTAACTATTAACTGTTATGTATAAGAAGTATATTGTAAACATTAGAGAGACTCTTATTGTTATGAAAATCTTTTTGGTGGGTTAAAAAAGAGAAACAAAATGAGATAAAATTACAAAGTCATGGTAACAAATCTCATAAGAATACTTGTTAAGGAATAAGAAAAAAGAGCAAATTTTGTATTGAAAAGTGTATTTTTAAACTTTTTAAAGGTTAAATCCACAAATTTCAAAATATTTTTATATTTTGAATACTTTTTTTGAAGAAATATATTTTGATTACTTAATAAGTACTCTTAGAAAGTTATTAGATTTTTACAAAATATTATGAAAAAAAATATATATTATATTATGAGAGACTTAAAATATTAAGAATAAGCTCAATTAAGTAAATGGTTCATAAAAATATTCTGAATTTCGTTTTTAGTCGCTATAAAATAATTCACTTTTTAGTCTCTGTTTAGCATTTAGTGACAAAAATGTTGAGAAAAAAATTTCAGATGACTAAAATTACCGATGGAATTTTTTTCCAATTATTAAAATGTGAGATTTTATTTTAGGGACTAAAAACAAAATTATAAATATTTATAGAAATTATATATTTTTTAAAGAATTATAGGGACTATAATCTTATTCTTATTTTTGTTTTGACAAAGGGACTATATTCTTAATTAACTCTAATATTAAATAGCAATAAATTTTGTAAAAAAATAAAATAATAATTAGTAGTATATCATAATTTGAAGTTGGACGCCCCTGCCGGCTGCGCATAGTGTGTTGCTTGACAAACACGTTGGAAGAAGGCAATCCTACCAGCAGATTATGTGGGCCTATAGTCCCCTTACCCCAATTCCTACAAGATTTTAGATTAGTTAATTAATTAATTAGCAACGTTTAAAGTAGGTTTATTTAATTTGTAGTATCAATTAAGTAAACACTTGCGCCAGAAGCATCCTTAACTTCTTCCATACAGTACTTAAACAAGAATATTGCCTGGATTCTGCACACACCGATGAGCCGTTTTCTTAGACTTTTAGACGATAGTTATGTGTAAACGTTAGTCAGTTGCATAATTATTGCAACCATATAACTATACGCAATAGCGGTGGAACTGATTCATTTAAGTTTATCTAAAACTGTAAACGAGCAAGTCAAATTCGTGGCCAAGCACGACTGCTATTGTTAAACAAGTATTAAACAAATATATATGTCCGTTCATCTAATCCAATTAACAATATACTTAAAGAAGTAGGAATATTTTGTTAGCTAGGGTGAATAATTAATAACATGTGGGCTGGAGCCAAGTCTTATTAGCTTGCATACATGACAGCTCTAATGGAGAATAAACATTCTTATGCAAGGTGTAGCACTTGGTGCAAAGACATTCAAAACCGCAATTCTCGCCTTCTCAATTGCAGCAACTCAGTCTCGTCAAGAGAAGGGAGGCCTTTTCTTTTTCAAGTTGCATGATATATGCACGAGGAATACTCCTACTTGGTTCAGAATATCCAGAGAAAGGCCAGACAAATATCCTACTCTCCCTTGTTTTGTGAGTTTATCACCATTAACAACCATGTTTTGACAACATATTTACCATCAAATAAAGATTCAACAAAATGTTGTGTTGGACGAAAGATCTTCTCAAGAAATATGAAGACACTCTTTTCAAAACACATGGAATATATTTACATACATAATATTACGTTCCAAGTAAAACGGGGCATGACAAAAAAACAGTATTTTGATTTCACTTAAAAAAGTGGTAGTAAGAAGAATTCAATAAACAAAAATGTTTGGTACTGTTATATGTGAGATTTAGATACTCTCCTTTTCACCCTCATGTAGGGAGCCAAGGCGACACAAACAATTTTGATGAACCTTGTACACAAACAAAATTGAGTAAACAATTGTTTGTGTCTCTATCTCTCTTCTAACAAGAATGAGAAAAGGAGAGGAAACGGAGAGGAACCAAATCCATGTTGTGTGTTGTAGATACTACATTAAGGACAAAAAATCTCCCGGCCAGCTACAAAAACGAGGTAATGTGGTAGCCAATTCATGACACTAGGGTCATATTCATGCATAAAATGCTAGAGAAAACACATTGTTGTTTTAAAACATCAAAATAAATTGTGCAACAAAAATACAACATACATTATGCCTTCTTCTTCTTGGATTTCAGCATCACGAACCCAATAAATATGCATAAGAGGCAAATAAGAGCAACACCAGCAGAAACAGGTATTAATATGGCATATTCTTGGGGTAAGAAGTACTTGTGTACGAAATGATCATCATCTACAAAGGGCTGAAAGAGCACAGTACAATAAACTTATCAGGAAGTTAAAATAAGGTAACCATAATACATTTAAAATACTTGGCATGTTACTAACCAGGATGATAACCCAGAAAGTATAATAAGTGAATATCGATAAGCTTATAAAGGACAATAGAAATCCAACTGCTCTGTCTGCTAATTCCATTTTGATTCTTATTGTTTTAGCTTCCTGTTGACAACAAAAATACACAGATGACTGTTAGCATTCACAACATTAGAAAGTAGAAACAAGTTCAACAAAATATTGGTAGCATACTTGGCACCAGTATATTTTTAAAGTCTGCAGTGAGCTGAAAGGAATTCAAAATCTCACGAGTTGTTGGATGTAAAAAATGTTCAAGCGATGCAAAATTATACTGAGAAGGACATGAAAAACACTTGATTATAGTAAGAAAAGGGAATGTTACAAAATTTAAAACAATTAGCAATTGAATAATATATATACTTCATATTTATTATTCAAAAAAGGAAATTAAAATATAACCTTCCTTATAAAAAATTACATCAAATTGATGAATGTGAATGTGAAGTAAATCTTCAGAAGTTTTATCAGAAATGCAGTTTGAATAAAACCATAAAATAGGTTTTGACAGAACAGAAGAGAGAGATAGAGACACCAAATTGACAGTGTGTACATGGTTTAATTTAACAAAGAAAACTAAACCGAACTAACAAGAAACCAGTTTTGGTACTATAACGCCCCGTATAATTTTCTAGAATATTAAACAGAACATTACAACTTGATACTGGATAATTGAAACAAAAGAGTCGAATTACATGGGAAATTAATTGCCTTAAGCATAATTGCAAGGTACACATTAATAATAGTTCTTCAGTTTACAAAATTGAATAAATAAAAGTAGTCTTCAAGTCTACTCTTCAAGATGCCAAACTTTAAATGCGCCACAACTTTTAGCTGTCTAAAAATCAAAAGAATGGGGGTGAGACCTACTTGTCTCAGTGAGTTTCCTACTAAAACCATGAAGTCAGTCACTAACTGTATATCATTTTCCAGAATAATTGGTTACTATGCTCAATACTATCCCTTTAACTTTACTAATCATATTGCCATTGAATAGTCAAATAATAATCACTATTAAAACATAAAGTACAATGTGACAAATAAGTTCTTAAATGACAGTAAAGGTGGATCACATAATTTAGTCTTAGTTATTTTTAGTTGTGATGTGAATACTATTGAGCGTGAGGGTACTCAATAGTATCCACCTGCTGGTAAAGCGTTAGATATAATAAACAATACTTTACGGGAACTGCCTCACAATTTATTATTAACCGTAGTCAACGGTTTAAGTACACTTTAATAAGATAGGTACTTAAACCATCAAAATAAAATATATCATTATTCTCAATGATATCTGACTGAATAAACATACTTAAGAAACTGGGCATTTAACCGTCGGTTAAAAAACCATTGTACCTGCCATGACCAATATATTGATTTTAATTTACAAGTCAACATATTCCAATTTCAACAATGATTTCTGGTAATATAATTCATCCTTAGAACCACTTGTTTTCCCCATATACTAAACATTAAACAGAACATAAGTAGTAAGCATGAAACTGAACCCAAATAAGGAGAAAAGAATCATCCCCATTGATTAACCCAAGTGACATTTTTATTATACACACGCGGGTAGAAGCTTCAGCATGTAAGGCTTTTATGGAAATATTAGCTATTTGGTTTTATGTGTGATACAAAGAAAAAGCTTGTACCAATTTTGTAATGAAGTGGGAACCAAAGTGAAAATACTTGAAATGTTAATAGAGTGAAAGATAAGGAACTATAATCATAGATGATTGATTATCACATGAACTCGTAGTGAAGCAAGTGGTGAACATTACTGAAATGAGGATTGAGCAACCAAGGATAATATATGGACCAATTTGGTTACAAACGTGAGTAACATATAGAAGAAAAATGATAAAGTAGATGATCATTCCAATTGATCTCTATTATAAAGAAACATCAGCAGTAGGAAAAAGTAACAGTTTCAAGATGGAGAAACATCCAATGATTTCCAAAAGGTCGGGAACCAAAGACAAATATAAAAGATTCAAGGCAAAGAAGCTAATAACTCCAACATTGTTTATCTAATTCATGAGTTAAGCTAACATATATAGGGGAATTCACCTTTTACTCATGCATATTATCTCATCATTATTTCCTAAACAACAATGTCAGCCCATTTAGTAAAATTAAGGGGGTGAAACTAATAATTATCAACTCATGCTCAGCTAATTCATGAATTAAACTAATTTAACATGAGAATTCCCATTAATAATATATATATATAATTTTATCATACTAATCACAATATCTAGTAATCTCTGTCTTCTTCAAAGCTTCTTTGCACCCTAAGAAGTAACAACCCAACAACTATCTTCAGAATAGAAATGAATTAAACTAAAATTAACATTATGCCACTCATATTTCATCATTTTGTTTCTGTGATCATTAATCAATTTCATCGCCATATTCATCACCATATTCTGCTTCTAAAAAATTGAATTTTCTGCACAGAATATGCCAATAATAAAGTTATCTATTGATACCTAATTCAAATGTAAAATGAAATTCGATGGACATATTTCAATACAAACTAATCGAGGAAATAATAAGAAAGGAAAATGCGCACATGTTTCTTACCGTTCACGACGGACGACGATGAACTCCGGCGAACTTTTGCTTTATACGATCGGTTGAGAAGGTCAGTGTTGGTTGTCTACAATCCAACTTGTGTTCCTGAATCCCGATACATCAAGGGTAAATTTGTAATTTCGCTATTGGAATTTTGAAACAGCCAGATAGGGGCTTTAGATGAGTTTAAATTTCTAGAATTTCTTTTTAATTTTATCACGTTTATATAATTCCAACAAAAAAATAATTCCAACAAAAAAAACACGGTTTAAGTTGTATAATATGGGATCAGTTTATATATAAGCAAGAATTAGTTCTTCTCCATTTCAGCTGTCACAAATTTGATTAATAATAAACTAAATTACACCATAGGTCTTTAAGTTCTAAGGTTCATAACAAATTAGCCATTTAAATTATTTTGGTCATATATAAGTCTTTTGAGTTTGAGGTTTGTAACATATTGGTTTTTAAGCTATTTTGGTCACACATAAGTCCATTTAAGTTTGTAAACATTTTCGATTTAGTCTTTCTGTTACATCATCGTTTTTGTAATGTTTGGTTAACAGAAGAACTATGGAAAACGTTTACAAACATTAAAGACTTATGTGTGACCAAAATAACTTAAAAATCAATTTGTTACAAGCCTCAAACTTAAATGACTTATGTGCGTCCAAAATAACTTAAAAAACCAATATATTACAAACTTAAATGACTTTTGATGTAATTTAGCCTTAATAATAATAAAATTGTTCATTTGACTAGTCATAGATGTTTGAAAGTACCTAAACGCGTCCACTTTACTAATGATATCATGGTATTTTGGGAAGGGAGTTCAAAGAGGATTGATGACAGGTCGTCATGTGTTATTTTTAATATTTTCATTTAGTTTTAATCTAAAGTAGAGTAGTATTATAACACTTGTCTATGATTTTTAGGAAATTTGTGATGTTACACATAGACAATTGTTTTAATGCTCTTCTATTTTGAATTAAAACTAACTAAAAATGAATAATATTTTACATATAAAAGAAACTTATACACATATTTGGTATCATGCGAAAGAATAATGTTAAGAACAAATTTTTGACAAATACTGTTCGACTCACTTTTTTTATTGTATTTTTACAAGTAACACTTTTTTTGTTGTTGTTTAAAATCCATATAAACCTCTAATATTTTGAAGCCGTGAGTAAGTTTATTTAAGAGGACATATTTTGATAAGACCCACATAATTTTTAATCAATAAAAGAAAATATGTAAAAAAAATGTATGTTAATGTGTTTTTTCTTTAATATAAGCTTGTGTTGTTGTGTGTCGGTGTAATAAAAATGTGTGTTGATGTTTTTTTTTTTAATAGTATAAGTTTGTGTTGTTGTGCTTTAGAAAGCGTGTTCTTTCAATTCCTTTTATATGAAATGAATTAATACATTTTTTTTATTTCTCCTGTAGAAATGAAGTATTATCAATGTGGTTAAACGTAAGTGCCAATAGTCGTTTGTATTCCCTACCATGCATGATCAAGACATGAAGAATGCACGATGTACCTCTGGTATAGTACACTTCAATTTTCAACTTTATGCTTTATGCATCATGTTGTAATATCGTTTCCTTGTCATGTCATGATGAACATCAATTGAATTATTTAATCACAGTCGTATTTGGCCGTTGACTAGGTCACAAACGAAGGTGCAAACAAGGTTTTGTACCCTATCAATTGCGTCCTTTTCATTTTACTACATCTGATAAGCTACTTTATAAAATGTCTAAAGAAAGTTACTTTATAAAAGATGAGTTTTTTACGGATATAAAAACTAGTTGATGGGGGATCAGCTAGACATGAATCACATATTAATAATATTTGTACGATTAATAAGACACAATTTTGTGATAATATTTCTTTTCTAACGTTTTATCAATAAAAAACAATAAAAAGAGAAAGAGGAAGCGAGAGAGTAAGAATATAATGTGAGTATTGGAGATAGTTGTCTAAAAGTTGTCATTAAATGGTTATACAAATATCGTTTCTATTGATTATATTTGTATTTTTTTACAACTAATATCATAAAAAATATGTTTAATTAGTATTTAATTTTTCGATTTAGATAACTAAGGTAAAATTTAAAGAAAAATACAAGATATACTACAAAAAGGCTCTATTAATTATTAAAGTATTAACTCATAAGACAATGAGAGTTACAAAACGAGTATTTTTAATCATATGAACTTGCAAGATATAAACGGTTAGGTGTAAGAAGTTTATTGTGAATGCTAGAGAGACTAATATTATTATGAAAATCAGTTTGGTGGTTAAAATAAGAGAAAGAAAATAAGATAAGATAAAATTACATGGTCATGCTAACAATTGTCATAAGAATATTTGTCAAGGAATAAAAAAAAAGTAGATTTTGTATTGAAAAGTGTATTTTTTAACTTTTAAAGAGTTAAATCCACAAATTGCAAAATATTTTTATACTTTGATTACTTAACAAGTACTCTTGGAAACTTACTAGATTTTTACAAAATATTATTATGAAAAAATATATTATATTATGAGAGACTTACAATATTAAGAATGGCTTAATTGCACCTTTCCCCCTTATCTTTTGTCAATTGTGCGATTTTGCACCCCATTGTTTTAATTGAGCGATTTTACACCCCATCCTTTTTCCCCTTTCTGGTTTGAAGGCCCCTCACGTGTTTTAGTGATGATGTGTCTGATTTTGATAATGTATCTTCATTTAATTTTTACCATGTGTGTAAATGATATTTTTTAAAAACAAAATAAATCATAACAATTAAATTATTAAAAAGTGGTTAAATTATCAGGAAGACCAAGAAAATTGCCATCTCAAAACCCGTTGAAAATTGCACCGAAAAACCCAATTCCATCCCTTTCCCTTTCGCTTTATCGCCATATTTCTTCTCTAAAAACGATATATTTCCAACCATAAGGAACTGTATCAAATTCAAATTCAATCAGCCAGGAATTGTATCAAATTCAATCATCACGAAGACCAAGATCCCATTTCAAACCATCAACAACACTCAAAGGAATCTTATTCTCTTTCGTTATCATCAACAATTTCAAAACCCTATCAACAACATCTTTCTTAAAAACATCATGAGCAACCAAGAGCTTTTGTTGTGAGTTTAATACGAGGTTCAATAGTGCAACCATTGTGGTAAAACTTTTCGAAAACAAAAGGGTATTTTCAGATGATTTCGATGGGGAGGTAAAGGAGGTTAAGGGATTGTTTGATGATGGAGATTGGGAGGGAGAGGAGGATGGTGAGAGGTTTGAGATTCTTTTTGCGTTCGAGGGCGTGGTCGAGGCCACGGTCGTGGACGAGGGTTAATGTGCCGGAGAAGAGAGTGCATTTGTGTTGGCGGTGGGAGGCGGGGCGGAGGGATTTAACCCCAAATCTGAGTTTGATTTTTCTTTTTTATAATTTAACCACTTTTTAATAATTTTAATTGTTATGATTTATTTTGTTTTTAAAAAATATCATTTACAAACATGACAAAAATTAAATGAAGATACATCATCAAAATCAGACACATCGTCACTAAAACACATGGGGGCTTCAAACCAGAAAGGGGGAAAAAGATGGGGGTACAAAATCGCTCAATTAAAAACATGGGGTGCAAAATCGCACAATTGATAAAAGATAGGCAGAAAAGTGCAATTAAGCCATTAAAAGTAAGGTCAATTAAGCAAATGATTCATAAAAATATCCTGAATTTTGTTTTTAGTCCCTAAAAAATAATTCACTTTTTTTGAAGGAAAAATAAAAAATAACTCACTTTTTAGTTTTTGTTTAGCATTTAGTGACAAAAACGGCTAAGAATTTTTTTTAGAAGACTAAAAATATCAATGAATTTTTTTTTCAGGGACTAAAAATAAAATTTTAAATATTTATAAAAATTATATATTTTTTTAAGGAATTACAGGGACTATATTCTTTCTTTCTTTTTTGACAAAGGGACTATATTCTTAATTAACTCTAATATTAAATAGCAGTATATTTTGTCAAAAAACAAATTAATTAGTAGTATATGATAATTTGATGTTGGATGCCCCTGCCGGCTGCGCATAGTGCATTGCTTGACAAACACGTCGGAAGATGGCAATCCTACCAGCAGATTCTGTGGGCCTATAGTCCTATTACACCAATTCCTACAAGATTTTAGATTAGTTAATTAATTAATTAGCAACGTGAAAAGTAGGTTATTTAATTTGTAGTATAAATTAAGTAAACACTTGCCTCCATAAGCATCCTTAACTTCTTCCATACAGTACTTAAACAAGTATATTGCCTGGATTCTGCACACACTGATGAGCCATTTTCTTAGACTTTTACACGATAGTTATGTGTAAACGTCACAGTCAGTTACATTATTATTGCAACCATATAACTATTCATAATAGTGGTGGAACTGCTTCATTTGAGTTTATCAAAAATTGTAAACGAGCAAGTCAAATTAGTGGACAAGTACGATTGTCATTGTTAAACAAAGTATATGTCCATTCATTTAATCCAATTAATAATATATTTAAAGCAGTTGGAGTAGTATTTTGTTAGCTAGGGTGAATAATTAATAACTAATGGTTATAATCAAGTTGTAGTAGTTGTAGTTAAGGAGCTTGAGTTAACTTCGAATCAATAAACTTATGAGCTTGACTCGCAACATAACCAATTTTTTTTACTGCTCTTTACTTATAGTTGATATTGTTAAGTTTGAGTAAGCGTCTCATCCGTAGAAAATGTGAGCTATTAACAATATATGTGAAAGTTTCTATAAAAAATTTAATGCTTTAAAGTTTTTGTGGAGATATGATGTCTTATTCATTTATATGGTTGCTCATATCTTAATATATCATTGATCTTTCAAACTTCTGTCATGACCCAACGAAACTCTTGATCATCATTGACATTTTTAAAATAAAAATTGGACAACTAAGAAAAAATTGCATAGTTTACTTATCCACGTCATTAAATATAGAATTTTGTTAAGCAAATCACAAAATTTTTAAAAAATTGTGTTTAATATTAAAATTCTAATTTTTTTTCAAGTTTTTCATTAAGAGTGATAACTAATTTATCTTTTCGTGATAGCATTGATAGTTAAAAAAAAATATGAAACCAAGTAAGAGTATTTTCAAAGAGATTTTAGAAATAATGAGAGAAAAAAAATCTTTTTATATCCATTTAAAAGAGTCATGCTACCTTGCATAAAGTAGCCGTTTCTTTTTATATCCATCCCCCCCTTTTTTTTGAAGAAGGTAAACTAGCCCACCCAAATGAGTTATATCCATCCCCCTCTTGGTTTATGTATAGACAACAAATTGGGAAAAGAAGTGTAATTCGTGATTTTTTACAATGATTTAGGAGAAATCAAACATGGAACCAACACATACGTTAACACACTGCTCAAAAAGGGTTGGCCAGTCTACACTCGTCAAGCAAACTCCCCAACATTCTTTAATTTATTTATGTTAACAAAAAAGAGGACATTCTTTATTTTAATCATCGAATGACATGAAATTTAGTTGCAATTTCTTTATGATAATGGACGGATCTATAATTTCAATCCACGCCATAATAATGCTTTGATATCATGATACACGTGATCAACCATTGCATTGTACAATATACATTATTGTTATTTTGTCTTGAAATGAAAAGTAGGAGAGGGGACCATTCTTTGTTTTCCATAACCCAACAGCTCATTGATTTCAAAAGTTGTGTGTAATGGGACGTATGTAGATAGATCCTTGTAATTCAATTTTGTCCCATGTAGCTGTAGCTGCTGAACAGACATTCCTTAACTTAACAATAATGAATTACCAATTCAGCTTTTTTCATTATAGTCAGTTTATTTGGTGTTATCAACAAAAAAGATAGTCAAAATTTGGTGATTAATTAAAATCCTTAATTTGTATTGTAGCCTTTATAAAAACAAGGTAAAGCTCACATATTCCATTCAAGAATTTCTTTGCTGCAGTAACAAAATGCCAGGTACTGTGTGCAAGCCGGATAAAATTATTCTCCCCTCTTAAGGCCCCAATAGTTATATATTCACCAGATAAGAAGCCTGCAATTAACAGGGAAAGGTGAAAATGTGATAGAAAAAGGATAAAAGATAAAAGAATGGTGTAAAAGTAAGAATGTTTGAGAATATAACAATTTTGTTTGATAACATATAACAACAGCTTATTTAATATTACAAATAAAGAAGGGAAACTAGAATATACAATGGTACACAATAGCAGGAATTGTTAGTTAATTTAACCTAATAACACTTGGATTAGATAGTAAAAAATCTCTTTTAGCTTAACCAATGGTTCTCAGTTCAGATCCATCTCTGAGAATAAAACGATGTTAATTCTTTTGAGAGATAGTTTTATCACCTAATGTGGTTCTACTTAGTTCGAAAGATTAATCTATGTAGTTGCACGCAGTTGATACTCAATTCCACTAAAAGTAGTCAATACTCAATAATTATGACAATGGCATGCTTAATTACTCATTATGATTCAAAATAACTGTGGTTTTAATATATAAAATAATTCTAAAATAAGTGTCACTTTGTATTTTTAACGTGACATTGATTTTTTTCTTCAATTTTGGAGTTCATATTGTATATGCTATATTTCAAGTCATTTATAATTGGACTTACATTTGTCACATTGGCTAAACAATCAATAGTACTTTTTCCCCAAAGGCAATGGGAAGTGTTGGGTGTACATAGCCGAGCTTTGGGAAGTGTCGAAGGTCTCAAATATGTAAGAAGGATGGAACACGGGGCGGTAAATCCCTTAACATCAACATCAAATAAAAGAGAGAATTGAGTCAGACAAGTCTCGTAATAAACAATATCAGCATCAAGCATCCGAAATTTGCCAAGACATCATCACACTTATTGGCTTCATGGTAAAAGTGATGCACCACTACTTCTCACTCCAAGTCAAGCAATCGACGAATCTTCACAACTAAAGATCTATCAATTGGGATTCAATTCTAATTAATAGAAACCTCTGGAGAATCCACATTCAATTTAACTCTGTTGGAACAAAGGGTGTTTCACAAAATCACCTATTGAGTTTTGATAATAACAAGGTATTAAAAATCATCAATTGGATATGCTAATCAATTTGTTCAAGTGTACAGGATCCATAATCAAAGTACTATTCATAGAGATCC
>Ga0228710_1004625_pt1 | contig 21674 bp, 5 predicted proteins | sample MedpolnodulmetaG_FD_177995 | JGI IMG/M metagenome (GOLD analysis project Ga0228710, IMG submission 177995) | Root nodule microbial communities from Medicago polymorpha collected in Santa Monica, California, United States - pink nodules | ecosystem: Host-associated > Plants > Roots > Nodule...
TTTTTATTTTAATTTATCATTTAGTGTATTTTAATTATATATATATATATTGTGCCAAAAAAAAACGAAAAAAAAAATATTAAAAAGTCATTCCCGCCAGTCAAAACGGTGGGAACCGAAAAAAAAATCAAAAAAAAACCGTCCCATCAGTCAGCCTGTGGCCGACTACCACGTGTCAGGCGTAGGCTTATTCCCGCCATTTGAAACGGCGGGAATGGGGAAAAGGACAAAAAAAAAAAATTCCAAAAATGAAAGTGGGTCATTTTGGAAATTTTTTCTCAAAGGGGGTCAGACTTGAAATTTTTTTGGGCAATAGGGTCGGAAAAAAAAAATTCGAATTTTTCGTTTATATTTAATTTTTTTATTTTATTTTAATAGTATGATTTGTCAATTATACCTTTTGTCAATTACTTTTATCTTTTCCAGTAAAACTAATTAATGTTATCTATTTGGAAAATTAAAGGTTGTTTTTTTAAACAAAGTTTGTTTGTTTTTTTTAAACAAAATTTGTTTCTTGTTATCTTCAAATTTAAACAAATTTTTTTTGGTTCTAAAGAATAGTTTCAAGAAGAGTTAAAATTCTATAAATAAGATAAGTAACAATTGTTAAAAATTTCAAGTGTGACTCTAGCATTAGTTGAAGCCTTAACTTTGATTAAAGGAGTTTGAAGAAAGTTAATTTTTTTTTAACTTTTGATAAATGTGAAGTTGAAATAATTTTTATATTGACTTACAATAATTAAAAAGATGTGCACAATATTTAAAAAATTGACAATTGTTTGTTATGAAAGAGAAAGTGCGTAAAAAAATAGGAATTTGTTGGAGAAAAATATAATAATTGTTTGTTAGGGGAGAAACATAACATATTAAATTTATTGGAAAGATAAAGTGTGTGAAATAGAAATTTATTGGTGGATTAAATGAGAGTATAATAGAAAGAAAATGTGCAAAAATACACATCGCTATTTTGGTGTTAATTTTCTAAAAAGACACTTAAAGAAACGGAAGGAGTATAGGCCACCTTTTTAATTCTTACAATAATATTTTTTTTAAAAAATAAAAAATTTACATCAATACATATTTATAGTTATTTTTTGGTTTATATTTTTTTTTAAGAAGGAAAATACAAGTGGTTGATATTTTATCTGGTTTATATTAATATTTGTTTGTGTTCTGAACCGGTTAAAAAGCCAATCACATGAAGACACGTGGACCTAAACCACTCGGAGCAAGACATTGTGGTCTGGGTGAACACACTAGTCCTTGTATACGCAATCGCTGCAAACTAGTCCTCACTTTCACCGCTGCAACTAACATAATTTGTGGGACAATTTACAACACAACACATTTGTCACACTAAATTCTTAATTTTAAGAGGCACAAAAACAAAATCCCTGACCAAAAACTCGTACTTCACGAATGGGTTGTATCTACTAGCTCCTCCACACAAAGACAATACACAATTTTTATTGAGTACGTATCTATTTTCTTTGTTATTTAAATTAATTTATCTTCAAGAACCTCAACAAGGAGAGTAGTGTTCATGATATCGGACTTTATATCCATTCCAAACTATAGTGTGAATCCAACTCATCGTTGTATCATCAATGAGATTGTGGACATGATAATTTCAAACAAAATGTGCACCTGTAGTATTGTCATCTATGCACTTGTCATTCAAAGGCCATGGTTCGTTAAACATAGTAATATACATACTTGTCCAAATACACCATTGTGCCCCACCTCGAACAATACAACGAGTGGGCAGAATGCTTCGCCAAACAAAGCTTAGATTATGGCAAATGGATGTTGTAAGGTAGCTCCTAGACAAAAAATATTGCATGCGAGACACCAGAGAATGTGGATCAATTTAAAATTTTCACCTTTGTTTACCTAACATTGTCAAGTTGAAAACTGGGAGGTCTTTGAATCCCATACCACCGTAATTTTTATGCATCCATAGTTTCTCCCAAGACATCCAATAAATTTCATGACTATTAGAGCCGCTATGGCCCCATCAAAACGAGTTCATCGTTTTCCAATAGTGTTAATGAGTGACATAGGTAAGAGGAAAATACTCATTACATACGAAGGAATAACATGTAACATCGATTTGTTCATTACCTTGCGGCCTGTTTTAGAGAGACATTTGTCACCCCATGAGTTTATTTTTTTGACAAATTTGATCATTAAGTTTCACATTTTTTATTAAGAGAATGTATGATGCACTAGGAGGTGAGTTTGCAAAGGTTGGTTGGAGGAAAATGATATGTAATAATCCAGCCCCTTCCAAATGTTTGTTCGTTACTTGGTTAATTATTCATGCTAGACTGCCAACTTGTGATAGGATGCTGAAAGAAGGTATCCAATGTGACCAGGTTTGCATTATGTGTAAGGAGAATGAAAGTCATTCTCATTTATTCTTTACTTGTGAATTTGCTAATGATGTGTAGACAGGTGCTATGAGATGGATGAATATGAGCATCAATACTAGCAACTGGCAGTCTATTTTGCAATATGTTCAGTCTCATTGCAACAAAAAAGATGGTATGCATCAAGCTCATAGAATGGTGTTGAGTGTGACCTTGTATATGATCTGGAAGGAGAGGAATAATAGAAGATTTCAGAATTGTTACTTGCTTGTTCAACAACTCCTTAACCAAATCAAAATGATTGTTTACATCAGAGGATTGCAATTCAAGAAGGTACAACCTCTGATGATTCATTTGTGAGACTAGTAGCTTTCTTGTTTGTTTGAGCTTGGCTCTTGTTTCTTTGTTTAGGTGTCTCATGATTCCATGTAGTTTGTAATAACAGTTTTGGTTAAAAGTTATCTCTATTTACAACCAAAAAAAAAAGTTTCATTTTTTTTGTTTGTTGAATTTCAATCGGGCGTATCTTTTATATTGAGATTATTGCGTTGTTAACCCTCTTCGTTAATTATACTTACATGATTTAAAGTTGGTTGAACAACTATCCACCATGATACAAACTAGGGGTGTTCACGTCCAATCTAATCTAATGCAAACCCCAAAATTCGAACCGAAAATCAAAAACTAAAATAAAACCGCAATTTTAAATGGATTGGATTGGTTTTCGGTTTCCTTTGTATAAACCGATCCGATCCAATCCAAACCAAAATATATACTTGTATATATATTATTATATGAAATTTTTATAAATGTTTCCTTAATTTACAATCTTGTAACTATTTTTTGGACTTGTTATTTAATAATGTTGATTTTTTTCTTTATTTTAAGAAATATTATTAATTTATGATTTTGTAAGTATTTTACTTAACCTATTGTTTTATTTTCTACTTATTCATTTTTTTTCGTAACCATACATTTTTATGAAATGTCATAAAATAATATATTTTTTAAGAAAACCGAAAACCAATCTAATACAAACCTTTTTTTTTTTTATCAGATTGGATTGGATTTGATTTTAAAACCAAACTAATTGGATGAAGAAATAAATAAACTGAAGTAATTGGATCAGATGATTTTTCCTCATAAAACCGAACCAATCCAATCTGCGAATGTATGTGATCAAGTCTCATCTAAAAAGTAAGGATTTAATGTAGCCTCCTTGCCTCCTTTTCAGGACCGTCCCAATCAAATTAAAGGCATGTTGTAAAATTGAAAGTGAACCCCTAATAAAAAAAGCAAAAAATAAATAAATACATCCTCTATTTAAATTGTAAATTACATAAATAACATAAAAAATAACATATTCAATAAAAAAATTATTAAGGAATGCAATATAATTTTTTGACCTAGCCGCTCCTCACCTCACCAAATCTAGCCGCCACACCAATTTATCATCGCTTTCCACTCTTTTCTCTGATGTAGCTGTTATAGATGGTGGTGCGATGAGCGGCTGCTGCCCTCCGCACCACCCATCTCCCTTATCTCTCGGCGATTTCAATGTCAATGGTTTCGTCGACGTCCTACACATCGCTAGTGGTCTGGGCCGTCTATTTTCAACAACCACCGTTGGTGGTTTGGGTCGTCTGGTTTCAACAACCAAGGTGAGATATATCACTCTTTCTGGCGGCCACATCTGCTCCAACACGATCAACCCTCCTCCGGCTTTCTTTGATTCGCCGTCTGCAAGGGTTGTGGTGGGTGTCGATGGTGGTTTCTGTTTGGACGGTTGTTGCATATCTGGTTTCTTTGCAGGTTCGCTTGCTTCACAATTCAGTTTTGCAAGGATTGACCTGCTTTGGTTGTTGTGGTTTTCAAATAATCTTACTTTGTCTCGTGATTGATTTTGGATTGTGTGGCTAGAAATGGTCGTGAATTTGCGCTGTTTGTCACTGTAAATTGTGGATGTGCGATATTCGTTATCGTGTTGGCGGTCGAGTTCATATGCCATCCTCAATGTGCCTCAGCTGGGTTTGCAAGCTCGCTTGATGTGGGCCAGAAATGGCTGATTAAGATGAGTTGGTGCGTGTGAATTCGTTAATTACCGTGTTGACGGTCGAATTCACCCCCATTTTCAAGCATTTGTCAGTGGTACTGTATGGACTCGAAAGAGTCGTCAATGCTTGTTGTCTTTGTTGCAGGGAGTTGATGGTACGTGATCCGATTTCGTGTTGACGACTGGTTCATTCGCCAAAATTTAGACCTGAGCTTAATTGCTACAAATGTTTAGGGTTGAATCCACTTTTTGAATTTTTATTTTTTGGTTTTGCCTGTTAGGGTTGTTGACATTTTTCTATAATTTTTCCCTTTTTTTTAATTATGTATATGAGCAATTGGCAACAAACTAAAATAGGGTACCAACTTAGTTGAACACTATTCTTTTTATGTAATTTTGCTTTTGGCTTATAAAAAAAAATCTTATTACAATATAATTTTTTTTGCTTATATATTATATTTTGTTGTTGTGGGCCGCTCGAACTTTTTTCCTAGCTAGCCACTATTTTCTAGTAGCATGGACTAATCAAGTAATGCATCTAGTAAATGCTACAACAACATACAAGATGCAATCGTATATAATTCACCAAAAAAAATATCTGATCATATATTATAAAATGTTGTTTTTTATATTATAACGTGGGTATTTGAGGTTTGAACTCAAGTTCTTCCATGTTACAATGCATTGTATCTATTAATTGAGTTAAATTCAGGGAGACATACATTGCTTTACCATATTTCAAGTTGATTATTGTTATTGCAAAATGATTATAAAATTCATTTTTCTATGGTATTTGCTGGGATTATACTGATACTTAAATTTGTAATTTCATAACCATGACCTTTTGAAACCAATTGAATATTGTCAACTATGAATGTAATAAGTGATTCAGACACAAAGATGGATCTTATGAATGCATTGCATTTTGAGATTCATTCAATTTGAGGGACAAATTGACGATGAATATTACAATTATTTAAATTATGCTATGTCGTGTCTCAATTTCTTTTAAAAGAATAAAACGAAAAAGTTTTATTGTATCTTATTTATTTTGAGCGGGGTTTCCTTTTATTTCAAATATAATTAATTAGTTTATTGTAAAAGAAAATCTTTTTTTCTTTTTGTGTGTGGGGGATTACCCCTTTATTTCCACATGAAGACAATAAAGATTTATAAATTTATTGTAAGAAATAATTTTTGTAAAAAAAAAAAGGCATAAACTAGAAAGAATGGATGCACTGCACAGCCTTAGCAGCAGACAAGTAAAGAGTGTAAAGTGGGACAAAGGAGGCAGCAAGCAACATTAACGATCCGTTGCAGCAGGTTAGTTGTTGTGAATGTTCCAAAAAGCAAAGCCAGTCGCAGCGTTGTTGCATTGCACGCACAGTAGTAAAGTGTATCCATGCGCTGGCTCTCACTACTATTCCTCTCTTCATTGCTCCACCAAGTATCAATTCAACCCACCACTTCTATATTCCAATTGCTTGCCACATAATGGGACTAGCTCATCACCATTCATTCATATATCATATACCAAAGTATACTAGTTTGAATTTAATCTAAATAAAAGCACTATACTATATTCCAATAACTATTGTATTGCACTCCGGTAAGTAATGAGTTTCAATTAAAATAAAACTGACTCAAAACATTCCGAGTTAAATATCTGACTGAAACAATTATCATTGGTATTCGTATTTACTCTAAAATTGGATAATAAAGATTAAAGAAAATATTTGCTTCTTGCAATAATTTATTGGTGGTGGTTGGATCAAGATAAAACGGTCTAGAATATAATGTATGTTTTGATTAAAATAATTGAAATTCCAAGCTTGAATTTGGGATGGTCTGGTTTCAACCACACCATCGTCGATATCCCTGAAAGTGTGAATGTCGTAATTGGTGCTTCAAATCCAAAGGAAAAACTCATAAAAAAGGGAGAAAAAAAAAGTTAAGGAGAAAATAATAAAATTTCATTTCATCAATATTCTCTCTAGACCATGTCCGAGCAAATTAACCAAAACACAAAAACATACAATCACAAACAAACACTAGACATGTTTTCTCTGCTTAAGAAGATTTGTCTCCAAGCATAGTACTATTCCTTTTTTCAACTTTCCCTCTCTCTGGCAGTAAAAATTACAGAGCGGTATCATCAAATCCCTAAACAAAACTAAAAGCTATTCAAATATTCAATCATAGCAGTATTTAAAAAGGCAAATAAGAAAAAGAGTTCTAAATTTTGAGTCAACAAGAGTGGAAAATCAGAGCATGAGGAAGACGATTCTGATGGTGGTTATGGTTATGTTGGTTAGGAGATTCTTTCTCAATTCGCCATCGAAGATGAAGGAAATCATCCACAGAACATGGAAGCTTGAGAGGACCATTGGTATGGTAGCCATAAACATCATAAGCTTGGTCAAGAAGACGCTTGAAAAGTGGATGGTAAAGATAAGAGATAGGTATGACAAATTTCTGAGAGCAAGAACCACCTTCTTCTTCTTCCTCCAAACCCACTTGAACTGCAAGCCATCCCTTCTTCACTTTCATCTTCTTATCCTCCTGCATGATTTTGATAATAATTGGTTAGCTCTTGCTTGTTCCTACTTCCTATGGTGTTCGTGAAGACAGAATGAGTGTGAGACTTGAGTGCCAAAGCTAAGGGAATGAACCTTCATATATATAGCAATATTAAACAAAACATTATTTTTTAAATATTTTTTTGGGTGTGAAGGATTAAAGTAGTAATAATTTTATTTATAATAATTATGTTATTGACGTGAAGTATCTACAACTGTGTTGATTAAGAATCTTATCGATCATTTTTAGTCAAATCTCTCATTTTAACTACATTTTTTTATCGAGGCTCGCACGTACATGATACATTACTTAAGGATTTGAATCCAATTTCACTGCAACTACTTATTATCGGTAAAATAATAATATTTGTTTGTCGTTAACCTTTTGATTCTTAGAGGAAAAAATATGGTAATTTGGAGTTCCATCAAAAGATTCGTAAATCTGTAATAATTTCTTGGCGTGTGTGTATATAGTAAAATATGGGAATAAAATGAAGTGAAAGAGTGGTGGTGGTGGGGACTGGGCTATTTGGGGGTGGACAGTTATGTGTGGCTGTGTGGCGACCCTTGTGGGAGTGGGAGGGTAACAATCAACAGCGAGGTCAATTACAATACAAAAGAAACAGAACAACTCTTGGAATGAGTTGGGGTGGGGATTGTGACGGGACTTGTTACTTGTGTCCTGCCTCTCAAATGAAATCAACACTATAGTCTCCACTGATTTTTTTTTAAGTTGATTATGTAGTCTTATTGGTTGATATAGTCTCCATTGATTTGATTGTAAATTTAAAACAATCAATCAGTTTGATTTTTATGCATTTTCTATGTAATAAATTTACACTGTAATCTTATCACAACCAAATATATGTATGATTTTAGAAGCAAATTCATTAAAGGGGAGTTTGTGCGGAGACAAACAAATGATGTAACTCACGTTTTAGTTAAAGAAACTACATTATCACCTAGTTTTTAAATTTTGTATGAAATATAATATTTGTATTGAACACATTTTGATTAATGAAATACTTTAAATTTTTTCCCCTTAATTATTTTTTAAAGTTAATAGTTTTTGATAATCGTCGATTATGATTAATTGAGAGTGCAAATCTTTTTACACCAACGTTCTATATGAGTCAGATTTATACTCAAATTGTTCTTAGAAAATGTAGTATCATGTTCTTTTTTTTAGAGGATAGTAGTCTCTCTCATGTTGAATCTATATAATTAATATGATCTCAAATCTAAGTAGTTTTTAATATGAATTATACTTTTCTTTTCTTTTTTAACAAATGATTTATACTTTTCAAGCATAAATAATATTTTGGATGCATTTGATAATAAATTGAAGCAAAGAGACCATTTTTTTTTGTCAAAAAAGACAATTGGACTGGGAACATCTCATCACTCTAATTTTTTTTTAGGGGCACTCTAAGTATTTTTTATACAACATTCACGTTTAATAATTTAAAATATTATTTTAATTCATTATTTGTTTGGTCAATATTTTTTATTTGAAGTCATTATTATATTCCCAGATCCACGACTGTAAAATATTACAGTGCTTGGTCGTACTTTTTTAAAGTAGTCACACATTTATTTTTTCTAATATATAGTCCAAACATTTTTTTTTCCGTTATAAAATAATTCTTATTTTATTTAAAGTTTTTTTAAAAAATGTTTATTTTGGAAATTAACCGTTACTACTTTACTAAAAAGGTTGACTCTCTAGAAACACATAAATGTTTTCCAACTTGAAGGGTCAATATTTTTAGGTATCAGTATATACATAATACATGTATACATAAAAAAAAAATAATAATAATACATGTAGCACCTTTTTCTGTACCAAAGAAACAAAATGTACCTTTTGATTTTTTTATTTTTTTGTTAAAGACAATTTCAATAACAAAAATTTGGTAATAAATTAAAAGCCAACACTACATAAACAATGTAATAAATATTACAATTGTATTAAGCTTTTATTATAATTACTTTAACTCAAAATAATAATCTGAGGCTCTGAGCCCTTAACCATTTGGTTTGGAACCAATTGTTTTGCATAAAAATAAATAAATTATGTTTCAAGATTTTTTAGGAGATATCTTTAGAGATGTTACGTCTTACGTAAACCTCAATTACTTCATAAAATGTGTAAAAAAAATCCCCTGTGGAGTTAAGCAACGCAGTTGGGCATGAATATATTATGTTTATCAACAAAAAAATAAAGTGAACGAAACATTTGCACGATCATCTATGATTTATTTAAAAGATGTTATCCTTCTTTAATTTTTAAAGAAAATAAAGGGACTTCCGGCCACAACACCTTGAAATATATGAGTAAAAGAAAAGGTACAAAGTTAAATAGATAAACGGTCTAAAAGTCAAAGGAACAATTTTTTACCAAATTATTAGTGAGACGAGCTATTAGAATAATTTACCTTAAATCATATGCAGAGTCACAATCTACTGCTTTTACTTGTTCTTCTTTTTCCTTGGAACCACCAGCTAAAAGGTGGCATTTCACATGGGAAAGTAAATTTTAACAATCGGTTTAAATGAAGAACACACTCTTATCATACTCCATCAACATTAGATTATATTTTAAACTATCTTTCATCCTCCCTCTTCCATGTCTCCACTCACCCACCAACATCATACCCACTTCATAATTGGAATCCATTTTTGAAACCCAGATTAACATATTAGCCCAATTTTTTTTTGATTAATTTAGGGGGGGGGTTGAATTGTATTTTTAAAAGCTTTTCTTTCTTACGTTCTGAAGGAAAAAAAAACTGTTCTCAGATTCAGAGTCTGACTTGAGTTCAGAGTCTTAGTGCAGCGGATAAAGGTAAGAGAACGGAGAAAGAAAGAACACAAACAATTATACAGGTTCCTTCCACAAACCGGAAGTAGTCATGTCCCCCTTGCACTTCCAAGGAGAGTTCCACTAAAATGTAATATCAGATTACAAGTTGCTTAAACACACAAGTAAGAGACTTCTCAATGCTCAAGGACAACTCCAAGAGACTTCTATGCTCAATCACACAAGAAAGAGACTTCTTTGCTCAATCACACAAGAAAGAGACTTCTTTGCTCAATCATAAAAGAAAGAGACTTCTCTTAACAATTACAAAGAATTGAAAAAGGTTTTGAATACTTGATATACAATCAGAGGTATTCACAAAACAATACGGACAGAACATACTCTGTTTTTCTAGAGACTTAAGAATTCTAAGATATGAACTTTTGTAAGAATTCTCTAAGTTTATGATGTGTATAACTTGCAGCGTTTTAGCTCAGAGTATTGGCCTTTTCTTGTTGTGTTCTATTGTGTTATATTGTTCTTCAAGTCTTTATCCCTATTTATAGAGAATTTGAGAGACGTTGAGAACTAGCCGGTACATCAACTTGTCTTGCTTGAAGCTTTGATTCTTCACCATTGATCTTTTGCCTGATTTGATAATTGTCCTATGAAGAACTAATTTCAAATCTATTCCACTTGAGACAGAACAATGTCTGCAGAAATATTATTGTTATACTTGTCTTGATGTAGAGACAGGTTGCAGAGATGGTGGTTGCAGAGGCATGCGCAGAGTTAGTGGTTGTACACTTCGTACACTGCACTTTGTCAACTCTGTTAAGCTTCTGGTGAAGTGGATTCTGATGAGATGCTTCTGATAACCTTGCTTCTGATGACCTTGCTTCTGATGACGTGTCTTCAAGAGCGCTTTCTTCAGATGCATTACTTCAGACGCATTTTTTCAGACGCTTTAAGCTTCAATAAAAATTCCTTTGCTCTTTGACTTGTTCAATCAGAACCTTTATGAATAGTACTTTGATTAGGATCTTGTACACTTGAACAAATGTTTAGCATATCCAATTGATAATTTTAATACCTTGTTATCATCAAAACTTAAGAGGTGATTTTGTAAAACACCCTTTGTTCCAACAAAATATTCATCTTCATGTGTTCTTCAAAGGAATCTTCATCTTCACCAGTTTTTCTATCTAAAAGCTCAAATCTAAAAAAACACAACAAAAGAATGTTTAGATCTGGAAAGTCATAACAACATCAAGAACCTTTTCTTAAATGAACATATTAACTGATGAAGTCAACAACAAGAGTTTTCCAATTTTCATCTAGAAAGCTCCTTCTATGTGAATAAAAATTGATGACGGTAAACAAGTTGTGGAAAAAAAAATCAACTAAAATAATTCTGAATATTTTTTTGTCATTCATATAATGTTTAGCTTATAACTTCAAGATCAAACAATGGTGATTACGATGAAATTTGGAAAATTGAAGAGTTAGGTTGAAAATTTAATTCTCTAATACCTTTATTTGCTCTGAGGAGTTAGGTTAGAAAGGTGGTGTTGATACACGGCAATTTGAAGATTAAAGTGAATATCATAGTTGACGGTGGTGGGATTATTGGTGTGTGGTGGGTGATTGTGAGATTGAAGATAAAGGGAAAAAATCTAATGTAAAGAGACTATGATATGATCAATGTCTCTCTTCGATCTAATGGCTAGAATTTACTTTCCCATGGTGGAAAAATCTTTCCCTTTCCCATTCTAAATGTCACCTAAGTGAAGAACATATTGTTAACATGTTCTCTCAACACTTGATTTTTCTTCACACTATCTTCCAACAATATTAAAAATTCAGAATTAATTTCCAGAAATTAAAAAAATAGAAAGAAAAAAAATTCAGATAAGTTTTTTTTTTAATTCTATAATTCATTTATTGAATGTTAGAAAAAAATTTGAAAATTTGAAAATTTATTTATTTATTTTTCAATAAAAAAAAATCTGGAAACTAAGATAAATTTTTTATTTTTCTAAAAAGAATATAATTTTTAAAATTTCGTAATAAAATAAGATATTCCAAAAAATAAAATAAAAATCCTAAAAAAAGTTATTTTGAAATTAATGTTTTTTATTTTTCTAAGAAAATAAAATTCTGGAAAATAAGTTTTTTATTTTCAAAAAATATTATCTTATTTTTTATTTTTATACTAAAAAAAATAAAAAGTTTTATTTTGAAAACAGCTTTTTAGAATGTTTGAAAAAAAAAAATCTGAACTTTTTTTAATTTGGAATGGTGGTAAAAGTGTGTACAAAAATCTAGCGTGGAGAAAGTATGATAAAATTGTTCTATTGATTTGATCTAATGGTTAAATACCAACTTTCTCATGGTGGGAAAGGATTGACCTTTCCCATGTGAAATGCCACCCAACTAAAATGGTTGATTTGTGTTTACCAAATCAATAATCTCTTCCTTCTCGCTCATGAATCATTTAGAAAATTCATAGTTTGTTGGATCACAGTGGGGACAAGCTCTAAAATTTGCATGTCATGGATACCATTTCTACCTAAGTTTGACAAGTTAGAATTTGTCATTATTATGGATCTACCAAAAGCTCCACAAGTATGATCTTTCAAACGAAGTGATTCTATTGCCACTTTCTCGTGAATCTCTTCACGAAAAAAGTGTCAACTGAATTTGTATCAGATGCTTCATTACGATTATTATCAATTTTTTCTTTGAGAAATGCTAGAAACACACATTCTAACACACACCTTTCAACACACTCTCTTTGATTGGTTAAAATTCGCATCCGACCCACCAAACTTATATGGGACCCACATGATTTGATGGGACCTATGTGAATTTTGATCAATCAAAGAGAGTGTGTTGAAAAATGTGTGTTGTTAGCATTCTTCTTTTTCTTTACATGAAGAGGATTCTTGTATAAGTGTGTTGTCACCTATAAGCTCAAAATCTAACATTGCCAAACATAGCAATATACTAGGAAAGTTATCACCAAGCATAACACATATTGACAGACTTTTGATGAATCAGTATCATAGTAAATTTGTTTTGTAAAAAAATATCATGGTAACTTTTGAGAGAGAGAATTGTATTCTAAGAAAGAGATCACCACGCGTGACAAGCTGAAAATTATAAGATCGAGGACTATATGTTAGGACCATGAGCATTACAAATCATATCATCGTATACTACCTTTTCATCTTGTCTTTTGCGCTTTTTAATTATTGAATGTCATATTAATTTTATCACAAGCTATGGTAAATTGGTCCTGGTTGTTGATTATGCTCCCATTTATTTATTTTCATCTACTTTTACTCAACCTCGCACTTTCTTTCTTCTTTTTTTCAAAAGACATTATCTCTTTTTTCTTTGATTGGTTTTCACATTCTTGTTGTGGAATTATATGGTACATTTTGACGTGTTTAATGGTAAATAAACAAATGTTCTTAACCTCCTCTCAAAAAAAAAAAAAAAAACAAATTTTTTTAACCTGGACAAAAGGATAATGGTCACCATGCACAAAAACAAATCATATAGATACTCATATATATCATTGTCCCCTTACCATCGCTTTTTGAAAATTTTATAGGATTGATTTCTCAATGCAATGCTAAGATCAGCATAACACATTCCAAAAGTAGTGTCACTAACTTCTTTTTTCTTCTTCCTTTTAAATTTGAAGAGCACTGATTGAAAAACATTTAAACCCATAAAAGATAAAATTAAAAAGAAAACAATTGTAGCACTAAAGAAGTAAGAAGACAACACTGCACAGTCACGGTTGTAGTCAAATTGTCGTCTTCTAATCTTCTTGCTCATAGTCTATGTGCATGTACGGTACGGATGTCCGGCCATTGTAATTTAATAAATAAATTAAGGATTGTTGCCTTTTATTATTTTTAGGTAAAGTTGTTTTGTCAGAAAACACACAAACTATATTTGACCAAAAAAAACTATATTTTTTTTGAACACAAAACAAACGAAATTCATTCATTCAAAATGATAGAGTACATCGATGCAATACAAATTCGCTAAAAACAAAAAGGATGAACCTGTGAACAAACTCACAACATCCATGTTAATAGCATAAAACGACAAAGTATATAAGCCTACAAATATGACTACATTAAAATCTCAGGAATAGTCATGCCTCCGAATCTGCAACGTTGATGACGCCAAAGTCATTGGTTGGATCTGCACTAGATCGAAGCTGATCTGAATAAACACCTGAACAAGAGGGAAAAGACAAACGTCGTACAAAGACGACAAACAAAACAACGTCGCACTAAGACAAGAAATCACGAAAGAAAAACCTGATTCAATGTGAAAATCACTTATTTAAACAAAAGGGAATGCGAAAAACGATGTAGAGGGGTGATTTGAGGTAAAAGTTAACCCTAAACTAGCCCTCTTTGGAAGATGAAGAAGAAGAAATTAGGGTTTTAGCTGACGGCTCACAAAAGAGAGAGGGGGAGAGAGAAATCACAAAAAAAAAAAAAACTATATATACTGTTGTTATTTTTATGTCAAAAAATATTATTATCTTTTTGTTTGGCATAGTTGATTTTTTGTATATCTCTCCATAGTTTATAATTTTAAATTTTGGCATATGTATATATAGTCAGCACTCGGCAGCAGCAATCAAACAAAGTAAAATATTCTCTTTCTGAAAATAACGGTAGAAATTATATCTTAAATTTATATCATAACTTACGTCAGATTTACATTATTTTATGGTTCATGGATTCGTATTCACATATATTGCATGATATTTTGTTGTATGTGTCTATAATATATAACAACAATAACAAGATATTAATTTGAGTATTTGACAAAACACTAGAGAGTACTACTACTAAACTAGAGTTTGACTTCCAAATACAAGCATTGTATATATATAGGTAAAATTTGATTCATATACTACTAAAAAAATCGTATTATATAGTTAGTTATTTCAAAGTGCTTTTTCGGTGAATTGCTGCTAGTAATTCTAAAGTATTAACTATCCAAACAGTATGTTCCCTAAAAAAAACTATCCAAACAGCATGCTTCTAAAAAAATTTAGGATTTATAAATAAACATTCGACTTTTTTTATAATAAAACATTTTATTAATTTTTTTGAATAAAAAACATTTTATTAATTATTATGCTAATGTTTATTCATGTTAAATGTTTCTGGACCAAATTAAATGCTTTTTTTATTAAATAAATAATTATTACGCTTAGTTGCACTTTTATTTCTTTTATTTTAAAACTCATAAAAACAATATCTTTTAAAAAAAAAAAAAAGATCAAAGATTAGCATACTCTTTGATTGATTGAGCGTGTCTAATGAAATGTACAAGTTCAGTATTTATATATAGTCAAACACTAGTCGTACTGGACAAAAAGACATTGCTTACAATGATTAGCTCTGGTCGACTATTTGTGCATGTATTGCATGAGCTTTCTCTCGTTAAGGGGCCCCACGTTTGACTTGCAGCTTTCCTCTTCATGGCATGATTCATTTCTCGTTGAGGGGGGTACGTGGTGCCCCATGTTCGACTTGCAGGTTTCCACTTCATGGCATGATTCATTGACAAAGTCTACATATGCGCAACCTTCCACAAATGCCTCCGTACTCATCACTTCTTTCTTTCGGTAAGTGGCGCCACAGATGTTGAACACGAGTTAAATGTCTCATTATCAAGTTCTAACTAACCCTGGTGTCTTCAAAATCTTTGTACTCTTCAATAGACTCGAGCAGGGCGGAACCAGAAAAAATAGTTTGGGCTGACCACAAAAGTTTGACTAAAAAGCTCACACTTTAAAAAATAAATTACATAGTTTACTACTGCTATAAATTATGAAATTTTTTTTATAATACAACTGTTAATTAGAGGAATTTTCAGTATACAAGACAATATAAAGGAGATTTGAAACCCCAAATTATTAGAAGGTTTGGAAACCTCCCCTACCCTACCAAGTATAAGCATGGCAAAAATCACATATGTCATTTTTAGAACTGCTGGAAACCTAAACCCTTGAAAAATTGTTTAAAATCTTGCAAAATATACCTACAATCGTTAATTTTTTTATTTTTCCGCGTGGGCCACGCATGAAGGGCTCTGCCCTCGGACTTGAGAAAGAATCAATTGACCCTTGTTCAACTGTGATAGCACTCGTCTAAGCTATCATCAACCGAGATAAATTAGCATATTCTTAAATTGCATATATGCCAATTTCAACCAAGAAGATAATTATTTTGAGATGTAAACATATACTATCAGTTCAAATATATCTTCATTGTTTGCTTAAAAAATTCGATATGTGATTTATCTTATCCACTGTTAATAGTATTTTCAAACAAAATTTTCATTCACATTGTGGGGGTTAATACAATGTGGAATAATTAAACCGTTAGTCAGTCAGTACGGTCACATTCTGTTGTATTAGTTGAGCTATTGAACTTACGTATTAAATGTTAATCATAAGAATTGTGAGAAAAAAAATATGGTCTATACTATATATATAGCATGTGTTGAGAATTTGTTTAAATTCACATTAATTCCACAATGTATGGAGTAAATTTAATAGCAACCAATAACTAAAGTGATCAAACAAGTCAAAATAATAAAAAATTATATAAAAGAAAAGAAGACAAACATTTTATATTATATAGACATTGATATGTTTCTTTTGCACTTCAGGAAACAACCTCATGGAGTTCAAGACTTGCTAAACAAGAAGGTAAATAAGTGAGGTAATCGTCTTACTTGTCTTGCACTTCAAGAAATAACCTTGCGACTGATATGTCTTGTTGAGCAAGGAAAACACGTTGTACTTATTCTTTATATAAAAATCAAGTAGCTTTAGATTTATTTTTTTGGTCACATTTAACAATTTTCCACTTTTAACTCTAAATTGAGGGTGATGTCATATTACCATCATATACAAATAGATTATACATACTTTCTTTTTTGGGATAAAATTATATAGAAAAAAGCATTACAAACAGAATTTTCGTGTCCTTGTCCAAAAAAAAAATAAAAAATTTCGAGTATTGCAGTCTTACATGATCTGAACTCCCAGAATATAATATTAGGTAATAAAATAAAGGTATGACGAGTCGTCTTCGAAAGCACTTTGATGATAGGTCATGGGGTGTGATATGTACAGACGTGAAGTGCAGGTGGACGTTGTAATTGGTGGAGTGGACTGGAGATATACTTTGTACCATCTGTTGTACTGCTCGATACTTTGGTCCATTTCATTTTCATGATGCCATAGCCCACAAATATCTTTGAGCACTTTTCATATAAATCATTTGTTTACTTTTTTTCTTTCATTGATTCACTTTCATGGTAATCTAATATATTATCTATTAGTGTGTATATATGTGAGCAGGTGAAAATGGACGGGGACAAGCTAAACTTTAAAAAATGTAAGTCTACTATCATAAGCTTATATTCAGAGACAGACCACCTCTTAAAAAAAGAAGAAAAGATCAGAGACAGAGCTTAGTTAATTAAATTTTGTGTGATTTAGGGTTCTCACTTTATAAATGCGATCAAACTCTTTAGAATGGAGGGCCTCATCAAAATGATGATAATTTTTATTGGATTAGCCTCAAGAAGGATATATCAAGCTCAAATGTGATGGTGCTCATAAAAATTTAATTGATCCTTTAAGGTGCGGCAGTCTCCTCCGAGACAAGAACAATAGTATTTGTTTGAGTCATTTTACCCATAAAATTGGCTCGTGCAATGTGCTCTGTGATGAGATGTGGGTCATGAACATCTTAATGGATTTAGCTCGAAGACAAAGTATTACTCATCTTCAAGTAGAAATTGATTTGAAGGTGTAGTCGACGTGGTAACAAGAAGTTACAATTTTAATGGAAATATCCCTACACTGATAAAGCACATTCGTGATCTCAAGAACATGAACTGGCATGTCCAGATTAATCACACCCGACGTGAAGGAAATAAATCAACCGATTGATTAGCTTATTTCAGTCTCACTTAATTGAACCATTTTGATTTGCATTTTCTAGGGACTTCTCCTAAAGAGATTAAAAGTATCTTTTTTTTATGATTTTTTGGCGTTTGCATGCTTCGTAACATTTGTGTAGTTTATAATTTATTTTTTCTCGGGGTTTTGCCTCGGGGTTTTGCCTCGTTTTGTAACCAAAAAAAGTATCTTTGCATATAGAGAAGTAAGAGTTTATTCATATATTGTAGTTTTTGATAAAAATTTAAAAAAGTCTTGCTAACAAGTGTTATTAATACACATGTTAAGGGACCAAAAATAAAAACTTAATCTTAATAATTGTGTATTTAATTCTCTGCTTTCTCAAAATTAATCTTTTAAAAACATATTTTAAGACAATATTTTTATCTTGAATTTGTTAACATATACCCTTTAAGACATTTCTTAACCTTTTCCAACTAATAAAAAAAGAACTCTATTTGTTTTGAGAAGAAGAAAAAAACTTGGTTCCCGTTCCATAGATGCAAGAACTTTCTTAAATTGAAGCATGCACGAGTGGAATTGTCTCTATCAACAATTCAAGATAAAATTTAATATACAAGATTTTAGAGCATATACAAAGGTAGTACAAGGCACGAGCTATGGGACCATATATATCATACCCGATTGCTTTCACAATTGATCTCTTTATAATGAATGATGTTCATATTGTTTGCGATAAACACGAATGACTAAATTAAAGAAGAATGAGTGATCATCTATCATTGGCCGGCGGTAGGTGTTGGAGCACTCATGCCAACATTCTTTTAGCGATGTTCGCGGTGCGGTTTGGTTCGGTTTTGAGATTAAAAGTCATCTGAATCGCAAGATAAAAAAGCATGTGGTTTGATTTGGTTCGGTTGACTTTTAAAATACAATCTAAACCAAACCAAATCAATGCGGTTTGGGTTGGATCGGTTGTTGCAGTTTTTTTGAAACAATAATTTTTTTTGTTTCTAACAATAAAATCGAGTTAAAAAGGTAAAGCACAACATATTTTCACCAAACAACAAAAACCAAATTAAAAAGTGGCAAAAAATTAATTTTATTTTGTAAGAAATGTAAAATATTAAGATTTTATCATTCTCTAAAAGTTTAAGTAGCACATAAATACATTTTTGAAATAAAAAGTAAAGAAGAAACTTAACCAGAGAAAAAATACGTCATTTTATAAAAGCTTCCATTGAATTTCTATGAGTATTGATCTAGGTGACATAAATTCTAATTAGTGATTTTATTATGTTGCGGTTTGATTTGGTTTGATTCGGTTGGAAAAATGAAAACCACAAACCAAACCAAACCAAACCATGAGGTTGAGTAAAAAAGTGATCCAAATACATCCAAACCAAATGCGGTTTTTTGCGGTTTCGGTTTGGGTTGGTTCGGTTTGCGGTTTTTCTATTGGATTGGTTCGGTTTTGAACACTCCAGCTTTGTATTCTTTGAGGAAAATGATATACGTCCCGAAAAAAGCATAGCGACAGATTCACGATAGGCATAACGAAAAAATAAATAAACACCACAACATGCTTTATTCCACCAGAAACGGGATTACACCAAATCACTTTCAAACACATAAGCTTCGTGATGAATTTGTTCGGATTGTATAGCATGACTCATTCTTTAAATAGAACTTCGAAATACTAATAACACTCACCATTTTATTTAATAAAATTCATATAAATTTCACCACTTCATACATAATCTATTTGTAAAGTGTCAACCCCATAATAATTTTGTTCAATAAAAATATAAATGTCAAAAGAAAATGTTAAAAATCAAGTGTTTCTGACACTTCATCTTAACTATTTATTAGGTGCATGTTTGGCTCTATATGGTAGTATCTCTTTTAAGTTGCTCCCAGCTGACCCATGCATATCTCCTATTATCTTATAGAAATGATTCATGCAAGTCAACCTTCTTAAGAAAACCGTTTCTATGAAGACTTCTTTTCTTTAACATTGAACACGTCTTACTATATTTTTGAAAAAAAATTATATTTAAACATGGTGATCTGGATCTAAAATCATCTAATGCATTGCACAATAACACATGGCCTCACTTAAGTTAAGTGATGTGACATATATAGGTGACTTGGATCTCTCCGTCTTAATCATGGAATCGAGACCAATAATTAACACTAATTACAAATTATTCATAAGATCCTTCACATTTTTTTAATCAATCACCAATTTTCTTAAATTACTCTCTTATTCAGAATACTTTTTAAGAAATCAGATAAATTTTATTATTTTTTATAAAATTCTTTGTGTTTTTTCTTTAATACCTTTAACCATTTATTATTTAATTTTATTATATCTCTCTACAATAAATATGTAAGAATATTATTGACAAATCAATATTTAATGTTGCATTGAAACTTGAAATTGATAAGTAAAATGAAATAAAATTATTCTTAAAAAAACAACAAGTATTTTAAAACGGATAGAGTAAATCAAATTGCCAAGTTGCCAACGTCCCCTTTGCGAGATAAATCAATTGCAAAAGTAAAATATTATTTAGTCCGGTCCTATTTTTAAAAGATATTTTGATCATAAAAGTTAATGTATCTGCAGGGGCGGATGCATTTGAGGACTATGTGGGGCTAAAGCTCCACATGAATTTTTATTTTTTTTAATAAATAAAACATGTTAATATAAGATCTTTTGAATGTTTATTAATGATACCAAAAAATAATTATAAGAAATGAGGAATGACAGGTGAGAATAACTTATATCTAAAGTTATTAAAATTTGCAATAAGCATGATATTGATGTGCATATGGATGCACCGTATGCGTAAAGGAAGTAACTTTTCATTGAAAAACACAAATTATTTATTAAAAAGTTTTATATTTAATATTAAATACACAAGTTACAAGACAAACTTACCGTTTTAAATTTCTTAACATATACAAATTTGCACATGATAGAAAAACTCTTCTTATTTTTAATATAATTTACTATTGTTTTTTCAAAATTTTAGCCACACGTATACTAAATGTTTGGATCCGCCCCTGTGTATCTGGTCCAATTTTTAAATCAGATACATCAACTTTTGTTGATACATATGTCTCTTGTAAATAGGATCGAAAAAATATAATTTTGCAAAATAGTGAAATGAGAATAAATACACTTATACAACTTATCTATACTATATCATATACTCCCTCGGGTCACATTTATAAACAAAAAATAACTTTTTAGGTCAAATTCATTAATTATTCAATATATCTAAAAAATTATTTTTTGTTTATAAATGTGACCGGTGTTTAATGAAAAGAAGTGTCCCACATACATTTCCTAAAATGAAAATATAATTATAGTAAAATTTCTTCTACAACTTTTACTAATTTCAACTTTTTCTTGCTTTCTAGCTGTCACACTTGACGCAAATATGAATTGAACCAAAACATCGAAAATGCTAAAAAAGAAAAGATGGGAATGTTGTGTGGTGTGATTTGGAAAGCAGCATGGCATCCAATGATGGTGATCACTCCCTATGCTCTAGGCTGGGGTACGTACGGATGGGTCGATGCCAGAGCAGTCGAAGATATATAATAATTAATAATTGGACAAATTATTCTCTGCGTAAAACAAATCAAAAGAGAGTTTAAATTGGAGTGTGAAAGTTAGAGGATTAAAATCTGATATATTCTCTCACTTTGTTAGGGTGATTTGCGAATGATTACACACAAGTATTAGAGAATGATTACTGTATTCAATCAGGACTTTATTAAATTATGAAATTGAATTGAATTTTACAATAGAGAGTTGCACTTTTATATTGGCATATGCTTTTTTTTTTTTTTTTTTGATTGACGA
>Ga0228710_1004628_pt1 | contig 21674 bp, 19 predicted proteins | sample MedpolnodulmetaG_FD_177995 | JGI IMG/M metagenome (GOLD analysis project Ga0228710, IMG submission 177995) | Root nodule microbial communities from Medicago polymorpha collected in Santa Monica, California, United States - pink nodules | ecosystem: Host-associated > Plants > Roots > Nodule...
TCTAGGTTAGAATAATCTTCTATCAATACTTTTGTTCTAGACATGGAACTTAGGTTGGTAATCACTTTGAATATTGGAACTTAAAGCTTTGGTATCATTGTATAGTGCGAGACATCGACGATACAATCGACTATTTGACCGTTTAATAGTGCGAGACATGGACAATCAAATGATCCAATAGAGATCACGATATCATTTGAACACGAATGATGTTGTTGAGCAATATGTGATAATATCAATTGATAGTTAGAATCCGCAACCCAAATCCGAGAATACGTACGAGTAGGTTGATGAAGTTTAATTCCAGCATATTTACTTCTCTGTTAACTCTCGTCCCGTTTATAAATTCTTAGTTGATAGTTTATGAAATAAAATACCCGACAACCCTAGCTCAGAACGATATTGATTGTTGAACGGCTTAGAATATCAAACCAGTTCCTGTGGAGACGATAACATAAATACTTACTTTTGTTGCAACAACAATATCCCAAACTAGCATCTCAACGGTTGATGCTCGACGACCACCATCATCTTGACCTAAATCATAATGTAAATGTAAAATTGGTTTACATTGCGGTACATAAGTATAGTATCTTTCTTATAATACGAGTGCAACTTTTTCTTCTTTTTGTATGGCAATAAATCTAGATTGAGACACACACTTCGCACACGATCACGTAAGATTACCAATTTCATTGAAAGATTTATAGTAAAATTTAAATATTGTCTCCTTGTTACAAGTCGTAACCAATGAGCAAAATGTCTATCCGTTAACCATAACAATTTATTTTTAGTATTATCTATACTAATATACTATGTATAAAGAAAACTACTCTTTCAACACTTTTGGATTGAATTTTTCTTTTTGAAAATGCCCTCAATTTTCTATATAAATAACACATGTAAAAAACAGATTTATACTATATATATAAAGAAAACTACTCTTTCAGCACTTTTGGGTTGAATTTTTCTTTCTAAAAATGCCATCAATTTTCAATATAAATAGCACATGTAACAAATAGATAAGAATAAACTTAAATATTAAAAAAATGTAACAAACACGATATGAATATATATATAAGTCTGTTTTTTCTTTATCATTTAAAAAGTGTAACAAACTAAATAAAAAGTGTAGCAAACTAAATGAGTATATTTAGGTACCGTTTGGCCCGAGTTTTTTTCAGCTTCTCTATATTTTTAAGGAGAAGCTAGACCAAACACAATATCAATAAAGTACCTTTGAAAAAAGTACTTTTTCTAGAATGCATAAAATTGAATGGATTGAGTTTTAACCAAAAGTTGTTGAATGCTACTTCAAAAAATTATTTCTCCGCAATTTATTTTACAAACACCTCTCTTCAACTCACGCTGACAAATTTTTCTTTTATTTTTAATATTATATTTCAATTTACTTTTTTCTTCCATTTAATTTTCTTTTATTATTTTGAACCGGTCCATATAATTTTTTTAAGGAGGGTCCATTTAATTTTATTATCTATTTTTGAAGAAACTTTATTATCTTTTTATCACTTATATATTTAATTTCAATATCATTCAATTATCACAACCTCGCAAATATTTTTATTCATGTTGTCATTGAATGACACCAAATATTTTTATTCCCTTTCTTCAACCTCACAAATATACAACGTTTAGAGTAACACTTTATGTCTGTGTGTCTGTTTTTTTGTTACGCTAATGCATATAATTTTTTTAGTGTTGTGTAATCCGTATAATTATTTTTATAAAATTTTGATTTTAATTAATAGTAGATTCCTAAAAAAATTATACTTATATATATCTTACACATTTATATTGTAACAAACTATGCATATCTTTTTCTTATTTAAAAAACCAAGCATATCTTTTTCAATGACACCAACAATGTAACAAATATAATATCATATAATATAATATAAATTCTTATCTTTTTGAATGACAACAAAAATATGGTATTCTTATAACAAAATTTGTTATACAATATAATTGAAAAAGAAGAAACAAACTATTCACAATATTTTAAACATTTTTTTATTTATTATGTTAATTCATAATAAATTCAAAGTTTTGTCCTCGCGAGCTTAACTCAGTTGATATAAACAATGCATAAATATATGCAAGGTCTCGAGTTCGAACCCCGGACACCACCAAAAAAATAATAAATTCAAAGTTTTGTACAATATTTTGCTAAACAACTTTTAACTTAAAAATAACTTTAGAACTAAAAAAAATAAAGAAACCAAACAACTTTACCTATTTCTTTAAAGAGCTTTATTTTAACTTTGTGCTTTAAAGTAGCTTTTAGACCGAAAAAAAGTCTGGCTAAACGGTACCTTATACTTAATCCTCTTTTATTATTCCAATTATACTCTTAAACAACTTTTTCTATAATAAAGATCGTTGTCGGTGTTATTGAAATAGATAATCATGTTTAATTTGGTTTGCCCATAACTAGAAAGCAACAAACATTTATATTTTTAGTTTTAATCAAAATTAAAATTTTATAAAAAAACATAGTTCATAATTTTCAAATTTTAGCGCAATAAAAAGAGCGGAAAGATGGGCACGTGTTAATATTTTGAAAAGGTTGACACGAGATAAACACATGTTAGTTTAAATGAGTTTAATTGGTTTTTTTAAACGCTGTGAAATAGTTATTTTTCTTGTATGTGATGGGAAGAAGTATTCATTACTTTTTCTTTATTGACACGTGCTCTTATCATTATATTTTTTAATTTCTTACGAGGAACACGTAATTTTTATTAAAGTGACATTGAGATTATTTTACAATTGTGTAAGACTAAATTCTTGTTATTATACTCTATGCGATTGATCAGGTTTATAGATTTGAAGGTATATGACCGACTATTTTGCCTTCACTTGAAAAAGAACGTTAGAAATTTCTTATCTCCATTAGTTTAATTATTTTATTCGAGTATAATGTCATGGTTACGAACCATCTTTATGGAAAGTCAAAGGTATATCCTTTGTCTACACATCATAACTATCGTTTATCAAAGCTAGGTCATAACTACCAGAGTTAATTCCAACAAAGAATGCAAAGGAGATTCGAGGAAACCTCAATCACCGTTAATCATCTAAATCAAGAAAACTAAACCTCGCACTGTACAATAGAATTTAAAACATCCAACACATGTTATCTTTTACTGCTTTTTATTCAAATAATTTATGCTAGCTGCTTAATTGAATGACAATCCATATGGACACTGTAACCTATCACATTATTACTTGTTACGGTTTGATGTGCTTGCCAAATCGCCCATCATGGGCGTTGGGGCGAACTAAACTTTCTCGAAGTTTGTTTAGAGGCATAATTATAAATAGATAAAGTCAACCAAAAACAACCTATTTTTTTTAGATATAGTATAGATAAACTCCAAGTATGGGTATCAGTATTCATTAACCGAGTGCACGTAAAATATCGATGTCTTTTATTTGTATGTTGCAGTTAAGTTATCCACTTTATGCCCATGATGAAATTTATCCACACATATTATGTTCATGTCCTCTTTCATCCTTAATACTTGCTGCTATTATTATTACTTTTTTGAAAGGTTTTTTTTTTTTCGTGAACCAAAACATCATATACACGCATCAATATAAACTAATAATTAAAATCAAGTAGGACTACAATGGCTAACAAAACTCTCTTTAAGAGATATGACGTTTCTACATCTGTTTATATATATAAATCTTACTAAGTCTCCAAACCCTATCCCATAACCATAATACTCAATTTATATATTTTACCCCTATTTTTACAACCTAATTCCGATTTAAAAAATTCTTGATGGGGATTGAACAAAGTACCACATGCTACCAATTATTATTAACAACTCGTACCATCGGGGCACTAATGTTTTTGATGACATGTAATTGCTTCAATGTTATCTATTCAACACAAATCCTGGGTCATATTTCTTTCAATCTTACAATCCCTAAATCTTTTATCACCATCATGCAATTGAACCTAATAACCAAAACTCTGTCATTTTTGGCGGATCAAATTAATTTTATGAAAAAAAGTCTACAAGGAATTAAAGTAGGCAGCACATGAAAAATTCATTTTTTTTAATTCATTAACGCCATTGCAATTTTTTTTTTCACGGCAGTTCCTTTTCATTGTTATTTTTTATTTCAATTACCACACATGAGTTCTTTTTCATCATTATTTTTTTTCTTTCGATTACCACTTAATAGTTTCTTTTCCCACTAAGTCTCAAAATCCTATTCCCTGGTCCTAATACTCAATTTGTCTATTTTACCTTGATCTTTAAAACCAAATTCCAATTTTATCCTCTCACTCACAGTAAAATCATATTGAGCTCATCATGTCCATAATGTAAAGAATGAAAACAAACGTTTCAATAATGAAGAGACAATAATATTGAATTGATTAAATGGATATGTTCAAATGCTTAAGAATGAAATATTAGTATCAAAAACAAAATATTACACTTCAATTTGCAGTTTCAGTTGGCAATACACTCTCAACTTTAATTGTTTTTACTTATATATAATAGCCCAGATTCAATTGGATAGTTTCAAATCAAGTAGGGAATGTTATGCTTATATATTTGAGTAAACCATTTTTAATGTGGATTTTATGTGGGCTACTACGGTTTAACTAATCAAGGAAAAAATATCTATAAAAGTTCAGGATGTTATGTCTCTTTGAAAAAAATAAAGATTGTGATGTCAGAGCGCATAACTTCGATGTACAGTGACACTACCATATCAATCTTCGGTATTTCTTATTCTTAAGCATCTATAAACTCAAACAAATGCAGTGACATGACCATTCTCCATTCAATTTTCTGTCAACATTGATTTATGGTATGTGAGTTTGAAACCTATTCTATTTTTTTAAAAGTCTTTTTGAATTTGGCTAATGTAGATAATGTATATTTGTCTTCAATTGTTAATATACTATTTTTAGTGATTATATGTTTTTGAAGAAATATTTATTTATTGTAACATATATTAGCACATAAGACCTGTGTGTTGCCCGGGTCGACGGTCTAGTTCATGGAGTTGAAATTAAACCCAATAACCACGACCTCTGGTTAAGTTGAAAGAGATCCACTAACATTACATCCAACTACTCTTGGTTAACAAGTTTATTATTATTTTTATTATTGTCCGCTATTTTTACTGCGCTACTGCCGTATAAATTTCGAATAATATTTTTGTTGAAATTTTGATTAAAAGACTAAAGTCTACGGAACCACGTTCCCGCAGAGTCTGAAACTAAGAAATTTGATAATCCTGTCAGAGGGGAGGTATGAACAACATACTCTAAGGTAGAAGAAGCATCAATCGTAGCTAAAAAAATCAGCACAACGCACAACTGTTTCCTTCTTGAACCGTGTTGATACATGCGTTAGATTTAAATAATATTAAAAGACATAGTTAAAAAGGAATATGAAATTTACACTTATAAAATTTAACCTCATTGCATCCATCGATTTTTTAGGGTGCATCTATCATTTTTTTTATCACTCATATAATAACAATTACTTATTTTTTTTGGAAAAAATGTTTATACCAATTTATTTTAATCAAATACTGCAAAATTTTTCTATAATAACAAGTTTAATTTTTTTTGAGAAAAATTCTTAAAAAATATTAATTTTTTTGGAAAAAATGTTTATAGTTTATACCAATTTATTTAATAAAATACTACAAAAATTTTGTATAAAAAAACTACAATAAACAAAAAAGGGGTTGATCTCCTCACAGAAAAAAACTGTCTTTATTATTATTTGATTTCCCTCTCTTTCTTTCTTTTGCTTCCAAAACCCTAAAAAGACACTCCATCATCTCCGACAACCACCGTCCCGGAATTTTTGGCGTCTTCCTGGAATCTTGCCAATTCCATCTCTTCTTCTGTTACCATCACACATTCTCTCTCTGCAATTTTTCAGAGCAAACATGAGGTAAGGAATAACCACTTTCAGTCATGTTTAATTTCAATTTTGTGTTTATCATCATTTATTTTGATAGAAATTTCATAAGCTTCGCGTGTATTTCTTTTCTAACTTGTTAAAAATGCATGAAAGAAATGTTGTTTGGAAATGAGTTTGCAAACTAAAATTAAGTGATTATGGAGTTGATAATTTGATTTTTGTTTGTTTCAGGGGGGAGGATGATTATATGCCTGGAAACATTTTAGAAATCGAGCTTCATAATTTCATGACATTTGATTACTTAAAATGTAAGCCCGGGCCTCGCTTGAATCTTGTAATTGGTCCAAATGGTTCTGGAAAGAGTTCTCTTGTATGTGCTATTGCTCTTGGCCTCTGTGGAGAGCCCCAGTTGCTTGGGCGAGCCACAAGTATTCAGGCATATGTTAAGCGGGGAGAAGATTCTGGCCACATTAAGATTACCTTGAGGGGAGACCATAAAGAGGATCACATTACAATTATGCGTAAAATAAACACCAGCAACAAGTCCGAATGGGTTTTAAATGGTGGGATTTTCCCCTTATATGCTCAATATTTCTATGTATGTATAATACTGTATATGCACAAGAGAAAAATGTTGCACGTGCTAACTGCCAATGTGTTAATTTCAGGAAATACTGTGTCCAAAAAAGATGTGGCTGAAACCATTCAGAGGTTTAACATCCAAGTGAATAATTTGACTCAAGTAAGTTTATGACGTGCAATCATTATACTTCATGGTACTAGACTACAGTGTTACTCACAGTTTTCGTTTGCTTAGTTTAACTCTGGACTATTCTTATTTATTTATGTGTTGTATTCTAGAACTTTTTGCTTCTGCAAGTCAATGAACCACCTCAAGTTATTTACAGTTATTCAGTTACATTAGTTTGCAAATTAATAGAACTCTATAAATGGTTCTGGCTTGATTAAGTTAAACGCGGTTGAACATTCATTTTCATCAATGAAATTTCATTCAGTTCCTCTTCTGTCAGAGTTCTTGAATTCATTACACCAACCTGTCAGAGTTAAACGACGTTGAACATTCGTTTTCATAAACTGCCTGTGGAATTTTTTCTCCTTCGCTTTCTCCACTGCCAATTTCCGCCATCATTACACCAGCTTCCCCCCCTCAAACTCTTCACATTCTGGGGGCCATTCCAATTTTTTTGGATTAGAAGGGACACCCTGTTTTGAAACAATGTGCCCCAAGTACGCCGGTTTTTTCTTACCACAAGAACACATGTTTTTGTTGGCGAATAGCCAATGGTTCCTCAACACATGCTGCACCCTTGACCCTCTTGAGATGTTTGGCATGGCTTTCCACACACCTGTTGTGAATGAGGATATCATCAGAAAACACTAATGCAAACTTCCTCAAGCAGGTCTCAAGTCCCTTAAACACCTTGAGTCTATAGGTTTAAGCATCTACAAACATTTCTAATATCAATTCCTGCCCTAGCTGCTTGGAAATGATACTTATGGAATGTGGTGAATCAATCCTTGGATCCTAATCAGGTTCGCTCCTTCTTATATTGGCCCCACTTCCTTTTGCTCTCCATGTATAAACTTCAGTGCCGGGCCTTGGATCCTAATCAGGTGTAAAGTATTAATGTCCCTTTACAAATACTTTCCTTTTATAAATGTGTATATTTTTATAATTTTGTGCCGACGTATCTAGACCGAATGGTATCTATAATTTTTAAGAATTTGCCGCATCCTCATATCCACGTCACATTATGTTTTGGTCTTCACAACTTCCTTTGATTTAGTTGTTTTATTTGTAAGTTTTGTGGAATATTGCTTTAGGTATTATTTTATCATGATGTTCAAATCTATGATGGGCTAACACTTTGTTTTTCTCTCTATCCTGCTGAACCACTTTTGGATCCTTGTCTTTTTGGTAGTTTTTACCGCAAGACAGGGTCTGTGAGTTTGCAAAGTTAACTCCTGTGCAACTTCTGGAAGAGACAGAAAAGGCTGTTGGTGATCCACGACTTCCAGAGCAACATCGTGCACTTATTGATAAAAGTCGTGCATTGAAGCATGTCGAGCTGGTAAGTTCATCCTTTACTAAGGAATGATAGAAATCTCCTAAATCTTAGCTGCTTGTCAACTTCATGATCAATTTACTAATTCTGTTTCAGTCTCTGGAGAAAAATGAAGGAACGTTAAATCAGTTGAAGGAACGTAATGCTGAATTAGAGAAGGATGTTGAACGTGTTCGTCAAAGAGATGAACTTCTTACCAAGGTTAACTATTGGGTTTCGTTGATCATAATCACATGCTTTGTCTGAATGTTTTGTATATGCCGAGCAATGTAGATTCCTTTGTGGTGACGTCTATTCTTTTTCTGATATGCTTAGTTCATCCTTTATTTTTTTCATATAGGAGGTTTTCTGATCCTCCTGCGTTGAAAGTTCACTGTCTTGATGCATTTTTTAAAAGGAAAAGATAAAAAAAATATACCTATATCTGTTTTGTAGGCCGAATCAATGAAAAAGAAATTGCCATGGCTGAAGTATGATATGAAGCAGGCTGAATATCGTGAAGCTAAGGAGCGTGAGAAGGCTGCAGCAAAGGAGTTTGAGAAGGCTGCAAAATTATTAAACGAACTTAAAGAACCTATTAAGTATGCTATCCTTTCTTACTTTGTTACATGTTTGTAATTGTTTACATTTTGATCCTCTTAGAATTTGAATTGCTAGATGAGAAGGTTGCTTATATTTTAGCAGGGGCAGAAGTTGGGGGAGGGGAACTTGACTTTTGATGAAATTCATAATAGTTTGTTCGATTAATAAATAATTGTAGAGTTTTCAGCTGTTTTATATTTCAGCAAAGTCAAGGAGCAAAAATATGTCTTACACTATATCCAAGAAGAGGCTTTTAAGCCTTAAAATGCAGGATTTGAATGAAATGAATTCATAATCTGATACGATATAACCTGCAACACCACTGCCATTGTATGGTAGCTTGTCAAATTTCTGCCACTGCCATCCACAATGACCGCCATTTAACAACACACCGTTCATACCTTTGAATGGAAAGTCCTCCCTTCCCACTCTCATTAGTAACCACAAATAAATTGCAGAGATGCACCAACAATTATATTTCATGAGCAGTTTATGCATGAACATATGCCACAGGTTTAAATGTGAATTTTGCATGTCCTAATACTACATGGGGTCATTCATCCAACACTCCACATTTTTTTTTCCATTCTTCGTTCACTTTTTTCAGATCTTTTATTTCCTTTTTCTTGTTTCTTTTGATGTTTTATCTTATAAAAACCGAGCGAAATGAAAGAAAATAAAAAAGAATTCATAAAAAAGAACAGTATTAATCAAACATTAAGGGTGTGTTGGGATGGGGGGTTTAGGAGGGGAAGGGAGGGAAGGGTTTAATTTTCGTTTTTAAATTATGGACATTATGGAATGTTTTTTAAAAAATTAAAATAATAACATGATAAGCAATCATATAATACTTCAATCACACTTAATTTATTTTAAAAAACATGTTATATAGTCTGTAATTTAAAAAAGAAAAATAAAGTAAACCCTCCCCTCCCTTCCCCTCAATCCAAACATACCCTAAGGTATTTCATAGAAGTATCTAATTGGCTTAGGTCTCAGTTAGTTTAATCAGTAACAGAATCACATACTGAATTCTATTATTTTCTATTTATTTTCAATAGAAAATTCTGCTATTTCTATTATTCTATTATTTCCCCTTCAAACCTATGGTGGTTGATTCAGTGAGCCCCTGTCTACCACCTTGAATTTTCCTGTGAGTATGAGAAATCTGGGAGGAGAAAGTGGCTTAGCGAGTACATCAACAGTTTGATCGGTGAGTGGAATATGCTGGATAATTATGCTTTTGTTATGACTCTCTCTGAGGAAGAAAATTTCAAGCTCCACATGCTTGGTTGTAGCATGCGAAACTAGATTATGAGAGGGAGACTGCACTAAGATTATCACAATATTGTAATGGAGTTTGAAATGGAATTAGTAGTTCTGTCAACAAAGGCTGAATCCACAACACTTCAGATGCAGATTTGACCTATCTCCTGTATTGACCTGCAGTGCTAGATCTACCAACTAGAATTTGTTAAACAGATCACCGTGAAACCAAGTTGGGGCCAAGATAAACCGAAGAACCTGAAGCATACTTTCTATCATCTGGATCAGCAATCTAATATGCATCAAAAAAGTTTGAGGGATAGAAGACAGGAAGGGGAGGTAGGGTGTTGAAGGTGGTCTGTCGAGAGTCCGACATTAGATAGTGTTTATAAGTGGATATCCCTCCCTTTGCAAGTTGGTTTTGTAGGGTTGAGTTAGGTTCAACCCAAATTCTAAGATTAATCTTTAAAATTATTTCTTTTTATATTTTGTGCATAAAAATGATTATTGAAGGAACCCAAACTCTAATGATTATTCCTAGCAAGGATAACCCAAGTTGGTTTTGTGCCTGACTCATTGTTACAAAACTGGCTTGCAAGTTGAGGATTGCGGAAGGTTTACCACTATCTGGGCCTTCTCTCTAGCCAATGTATGACTGTTATTTTTTGTGAGACACCATAATCCCTAACACTATTGGTTTTTTTTTTTGACAAGAACACTATTGGGGTTTGTGCGTATATGGATGGTTCTTTAATTGATCAATACAGGCATTAGGCTGTGACAACAACTTAAGATATTCAGTTTAACTCAACCCCACTAATCCGACTTGTAGGATGAAGACTGCTCAAGCCTTACAAGCAGTATCTTGGTCATATCTCTAATTAATGTGAGGTTTTCAACACATCACCTCATGCCTAGGACTGAACATCTGAAATTTGCACTATGTAGATGGAATAACAGGGATGTCAACAATACTGCACTAGTGCTTTTTTATGCTGCAAAATAGATTGGTTGATTACTGTGATGTTTCCAACACTATACTAAAATAGTGTTTATTTGATGTTTTAATACTATACTACGCTACCAACGAAAAATCAGTTTTAGTGTTCTAGTGAGATTTTACCAACATAGTAGAATAGTAATATTTTTTTTTTATCATTTTAAATGGATTTAATTAATGCTGGGCTATTGAATTATCATCAAATTAACTTATGGTTATGATATTATTGTTATCATATTTAGCCTACAATGGCGATGTCCTAACAGATCCATATCTATATTACTACAAGAACATCAGCCTAAGCTTATTCCCTTGATGGAGTTGGCATCCGTGTTGTCCTTTACTGTATTATTGCTGCTATCTGATGAACATGTCTGTGTGGCAAACCCCTCCCTTTTGGTATATATGATATGATAAAATTATATTTTGTCATGTTCTAACAGGAAACAGAAAGAGGAGAAAGCTGCATTAGGTGCAAAATGCAAAAAGGCTAACAACCGAATAAGTGACAATGCCAAGAAGAGAATGGAACTTATGGAGAAAGAGAACCAATTAGTAATTTTTTCTCACCTATTACTTTACATACTTTATTTTTATATTTTTTTTAGTGAGACTGGAAACCAGCGTCTTCATTATCAATCATGCATTTTCTTGACAAAAGTATTTTGGCACCGAGACCATCAAAGTAAATTAATAATTATTCATGTTATTGTACTTGTGGGCTCTTCTTTTAACTTTCTGATGTGATTTTAGTTCTTTGTTTTCAAATTTATAGGAGGTGGAATTACAAGGGAAGTACAAAGAGATGGACGAGTTGAGGAAGCAGGAAGAAACTCGGCAACAGAAATTGAAAAAAGCCAGGGAGGATCTTGCAGCTGCCGAACTTGAACTTGAGAGTCTAAACCCTTATGAACCTCCCAGGGACGAGATTGTAAGTTTACTTTTAGTCATTGGTTATATTACACACACACACACACACACTTAAGGGCACGCTTTTTATGTAAGTGCAATTAAGGAAATGCTTGATTTGAGTTCTTTTTTTAAATAAAAACATTAACTTGATTGAGTACTTATTTTATGAATGTTCATTCTCCAAATTTGTTCGTATTTTCTATTTTTAGAACAAGAATAACTTACAATTTCCATTTCCATTTTCATTTTCATTTTTATTGTTACTTTTCATCATCATATTCTGTCTACCACCATTGTTGCCGTCTCTACTGCTCCCCGAAATGCCCTCACCGCCTTCCACCTCCACCATCACTAGAACCTGACAGCCTATATTGTCACCATCGCTGAATCATTATAGTGTTAGCGATGGTCTATGGACTGGGCCTTGAGCCCAGTCTCTGTTAGCTTAGCGGTTACTTCTGTCTTATGACAGATGGCTTCTGTTGTTAGTAGCTTCTGTTAGAAGCTTCTAGTTAGTTAAGAGTTATTAGCTTATGCACAAGCTTCTAGTAAGAATCTGTTACACTCTATCTTTTATAAATACAGCTGTAGTATCATTGTAATCATTCAACCAATTATAATGAATTCTGAATATTCAATTTTGTTTCAGTTTCGTTTACTTTCTTGCGCTCTGCAATTCTAACATGGTATCTAGAGCTTCTATTTCGATCCTGCGCCTGTTTCAATGGCTACTTTGAATCCATTTCTCAATTCTGAGGGCAATTTTCCCTCTTCGCATTGCATGTTAAGTTTGATGATAAGAACTTCAAGCAGTGGAAGCAGCAAATCTATGGCCCCATGAGCATAGCTCCTATGCCAACTGCAGATGTGTCAGTTCCATCACGACCCTTTCTAATTCTTGGAAAGCTCTCGTAGCTTCGTTTCCCTAATGAAAGCTATTTTTCTTAAATAACCGAGTGAGAGGCCTAGCAGTGATTTCGTAATCTTTGACAAACCTTCATTGATAACCCGTCAATCCCAAGAACCCTCTTAGCCCCTTGATGTCTTTTGGAATTGGCTACTCTTCCATTCTTTTGGCCTTCAGTGGATCTCTTGAAATGCCTTCTCCTAAACACTGTTCAGTAAGTTCCAGGTGCATTAACTGACCAGGAAAAATTGATCAGGTATAATAGAGACTAGATTCATATATTGTAAACCCAAGTGTGCTTGATTCCCATTATTCTCACTTCAAATATCTGTGATATGTTTGTTACTAACTTTAGACAATATTATACTCTGCAAAAATAGTTTATATGATTTTTTTCCCTTAACAGCATAGACTGAGAGAGGAAATTGTGGAGTTGGATTATTCTGCTAATCAAGCGAGACAGAATAAGTCACAAGCAGAAAGTGAAATAAAGCAAAAAAAGTTCTCCTTAACGAAGTGTAAAGAGAGGTAGAAGTTGTGCACAAGATGATGTTTTCTTCAGATTGGTTACTTGTGCGAATATATTGTTTAATTCTCTATTGTAAAATTTGCAGGTTGAAGGAAATGAATAATAAAAGTACCAAATGTTTGAATGCATTGCGAACATCTGGGGTTGAAAGAATTTTCGATGCTTATAAATGGGTCCAAGAGCATCGCAATGAATTCCACAAGGAGGTTTATGGCCCAGTTTTAGTTGAGGTATATATGTTAAAATCATGTTTTATAGCCATTTGGTCTTCTTACTTGGTCTGTTAAACTGCCGAGCGAATTTACAGGTGAATGTCTCGGATCAATCTCATGCTGGATATCTAGAGGGTCAAGTTGCTTGGTACACTTGGAAGGTAGTCCTAGATATTTTATTATGGTCTCTTTTGTTTTCGTAAACGCAATTTTTTCTGAAATTTTCTCCACCTTACCATGAAAATTCTGTCTACATTTTTGTAGATTTAGACATTTTGAGTTTTTTTTAGCCCATGCTTCATTCTTAAACTTGCTTTCTATTATTTTTTGTGGAGATCTTTGGTTCTGCTTGGCTCAAACAAGGGGAGAGAGGTTTTAATGGTGGGAAGGGGAGGGGGAAGGGAGGTGAGAGATTTAATCGGACTTTATTTTGCTTGGTTGAGAGTTGTGGAAGGGGAGAGATTTTATTTGAGGGGAAGGTCTAATTTACTGTTTATGCCTTTTTTTTTTAATTTAATTTTATGCAAGAATATTTTATTCAATGTGTTTAAACTTTATCAAACTCTCCTAATCCCCCCAGTTGAGGGGAGCCAAAATTTAGTCATGTCATGGGGGAACTCACTCCCATCCCCACCATAAAATTGAACAAAACAAGCAAAGTTTAAAAAATCCTTCAACTCCCTGTCTATTTCCCCCAACCCATCACTATTATATTGTTTTATTTTCTCTCTCTTCCTTTGACTGTATCCTTTTTCCTATGCAAAGACTCGGTATCTCCAGTCACACTGACAAAAATTGGTTGGTATAATGCTGTATTTTTATTTTGGTGTGAGGGTCGAACATAATAATTGTACAGATCTTATTGAAGAGGAGTCACTTCTTGCGCTTCACCATTTCCTGCATCGATATCAGTATCACCTTATCCATACTGACTTATTCATTTATTCAAATGCAGTCTTTCATAACACAGGATCCTCGCGATCGGGACTTCTTGGTGAACAACCTACGGAACTACGATGTACCAGTTTTAAATTATACCGGTCATGATAACCAAAGAGAGCCGCCTCCTGAAATATCTGCCAATGTAAGTTTGGGGAAACATTTTTAAATTTTGTTAATTTTTAATTTTTATTTTAAATCAATTTCAAACATTTCATCATTGTTGTATAATTCTTACCAGATGCGTGCTCTTGGTATCCACTCTCGTTTGGACCAAATTTTTGATGCTCCTGTTGCTGTCAAGGAGGTGTTGATTAGCCAATCTAATCTTGATCATTCAGTATGCCTCTCATGCTTTAGCCAATCTAATTGTGATGTTATTTAGTTATGCAATGTTATTCATTTCTTTTCTACTTGTTTGCAATTCAGTTTATTGGATCGAAAGAAACTGATCAGAAAGCTGATGGGGTCCCAAAATTGGGAATTACTAGTTTATGGACACCAGAAAATCACTATCACTGGTCTAAGTCTAGATATGGAAATCATGTCTCAGCAGTTGTTGAACAAGTGCAACGCCCTCGACTTCTAACGAATAGTATGTATGCCACTCTAAAAGCATGTTTAACCAACATTTGGGTCACGTGACTTAGTTTTAAATGCTGGTTCCTTATTGTCTCTCTATCTGTGTTTACCTTTTGCTGTACTATTTAGATTTAAATGTGAGGGACATTGAGGATCTGAGCTCTCAGGAAAGGGAGTTTCAAGAACAAATTGCTTCCTTGGAGGAAAGTCTCAAAAAGTTTCAAGACGAGGAAAGAAGCTTTGTGAATCAGGCTGCTAATATTCGTAAACAGATGGTAGGTACAGAAAATTTTGTATTTTTAATTTCACTATAATGATATATATCTGTCCTAGAGTTTTTTTTTTCCCCATAAGGGTTCATGTATTGTTGATAAAAAGCTTTCATTTTAACCTAATCTGTGTTTGAAGAAATATGCTCCTACTAAAGTTTGTTATTATTTTGATTTCTTTTAGGAGGACATTCGTTCTGAAGCACAAAATAAGCAAAAAGAGCGACAAGCAATTGTTAGGCGTATTGGTAAGTATGTATAAGTGATATACTAAATTGAAGATATAAAATAGTTAGATTACCATTTTGTTTTCATACTATAAAGCAAATACCTTGTTTTGACCTCTAGAACAAAAGAAAGGGAAACTGAAATCAATGGAGGAGCAAGATGATTTAGATACGGAGTTAGCGAAGCTTGTTGATCAGGCAACAAATTGTAACATTCAGCGATTCCATAATGCAATTAAAATTAAGGTGATTTATCTCCGTTCTTTATACTGCTTCTTAATATCATGTTATTTGAATCTCCAAGGGGCTGGCTTAGTTGACCGTAACAGAGCTTATGTCTATCTAATGTTGGGTTCGGGTCCCCTTGGAAGGAGGTAAATGTAATTTCCTTCATAAGTGTTCACTGAGCTCAGATGTTTTTTACCTTGGATCAAGGTGTCATCTCTTCATCCTAAATTTTCGTTGGAAAAACGGGCAGCCCGGTGGACTAAAGCTCCCGCTTACTCAGGGTCTGGGAAGGGGTCCCACCATTTGGTGTATTGTACGCAGCCTTACCCTGATTTTTACACAAGAGGCTGTTTCTTGGACTTGAACCTGTGACCTTTGAGTCACGTGACAACAACTTTACCGTTGCGCCAAGGCTCCCCCTTTCATCCTAAATTTTCATTAATAAAAAAAAATCATGTTAATTGCAGGTTTCAACTTACCAATTATGGTTCAATATTCAAATGCATTCGCATTAAAACGTTTATTTTTCACGTATTTTTTTTCTTTATTTGTTTTCGCTCCAAGAGGAATATTGTTTTTTTATTGTTGATTTTTGGGCAATTGACAGGATCTTCTTGTTGAAGCTGCCGGTCACAGACGAAGTTTTGTTGAACAACGTATGACTTTCATTGAATTTGATGCAAAGGTAATCAAATCATAGTTATGTTGCTCATGCTTACATTGTAAAATCTGTATGTTATTTGTGTAAATTCTGTGTGTCTATAATGAGATCACACACTTTGTATTTATAATGGTTTTACAATAAATGCATTGAATGCTTAATTAGTAAGCACTAGCCTAGCAGTTGTATACTATAGGAGTAATAACTATCAATCTAGGAAGTTATAGAATGAAAGGAATATCTAAGATTCTTAATTTTAACACCCCTCCTCAAGCTGGAGCATACATGACATATGCACCAAGCTTGTTACAACAAAACAAAAGTCACCATCAAAGCTCACATATCATCTACAAAGCTCAAAATAATTCAAGATTCAAGTAATAAATCAAATAACAAAAGAAATGCGTCTGGCTATACAAAACTGGCAAAAAAATTGGCTGACTACACTAAGTTTTAATAGTGATTCATTATATTTAATCGGGATTCGTCACAGGGAACCGTTTCAAGATGATTCATGTTCAAAATAGATACATACTAGAGTTTTCTCACTCAATGAGGCCCAACACAGGGGGTGCGTTATAGAGTTCACATCGGATAAAAGATGGCCTGAACACAGGGCCGGCCCAACACTAGATGAGGCCTAAAGCGAACTCCAAATTGAGACTTTTTTAGTTGAAAAAATATTAATAATATTTTATTTTTATTTGAATTTTATTTTTTAAAAATTGAGATACAAAATCATTTATTAAATTATCATAATCAATTTCATTTACATTTATTTTTCAATCGACAATAAAGACAATTCATTTCATCTTTGTTGAAACATTGTAAATGTGAAATTCGGAAAACCAAAAGCCTAAAAAAAATTGAAGCAGACAAAGGGATGAATGATGAAGGAGTTGTTGCTGTGTTACTCAGGTTTCAAAGAAAAAGTCAATGTCTAAAAAAAAAAATATACAAAAAGTTTTTTTCCTTGAAAAAAAACAAATTAATATCACAATTCTTTTGACATAATGGGATGGAAGTCACATTTATTTTCTTTTCTCGGAGGCCATTGTGTCTTTCTCCGAGGCCCTTTTCCAAGGATTATCTCACTATGGACTATTGGACCTATCACTAATTGGAGGGCTGTTTTCCTTCGTAAAAAAATAATTTTTCTGGAGACCTATCACTAATTGGAGGCCATTGTGTCATTTATATGTTTTGAATTTTCTTTAGATTGGAGAAGCGGAGGCCAATCTGAAGCAGCATGAAAATTTTGCTATGCAGGCATCATTGCATTATAATAACTGTGAGAAGCTATTTAAATTTTAATTTGTAGATTTTGTAAGATGCAACAATGTTCCTAACTCTTGTTTTACAGCTAAGAAAGAGGCTGAAGAATGCAGACAGAAGCTTACAGATTTACTGAACTATGCCAAGTCAATTGCCCGGCTCACACCTGACCTAGAGAAGGAGTTTCTTGAGGTTTGTATTAGATATTTGCATACATTCCTTGTAAAACTATAGAGAAACTGTGAGCATTGTAACTAACTTCTTAATCTCATTCTGTTTTTCATTGAATGAATAGGAACAGTTACAAGAGGCTTTATATATGAGCCTGAGAGGTTACCTGCTATAGCAGGTTAACCTGAATCTAAACTGGCACATGCCAGTACAGATGCCAGCTGTGAATAGCTGGCTCTATTACAAGATTAACCCTAGATACAAGCTACTCAAGGCTAACCTATCTTATACATTTATATTCCTTTTCTTGTTTTAAATTTTTATGTCGCAATCACCATTCCTGTCCAGATGGCAGTGCTTCCAGTTGAGAATATATTTTGTCGTTTGCATGCTTGATGACTTTGAACTTGATACGGTGAAAAACTATATGAACGCAAACTCATCTTCTATTACCAAAACACCTTAGAGGACCGTGACAAAAGTAAAATAAAAACATTATTGTGGGGGTAATTATGCATGTATATTACTTGCAAATTAATTACTCCCTCCGTCCCATAATAACTGAGCCATTTACATAAAAAAAGTGTCCCAAAATAACTGAGCCATTTCACTTTTCAGTACAACATTAATTACTTTTTTCCCTTTATAACTCTAATTAATACTACTTTCATCACTCCCAATTCAATATATTCCACTTTGCATTTATGATAGTGGAGAATGCACCAATACTTAACAAGAACACTTAAAACCATTTTTCTCTCTCCTTTATTTATACATTTATCTTAATATGTGTGAAATGAGCAAGTGGCTCAGTTAATCCGGGACGGAGGGAGTAGCTGTTAAGAAGTCTATTGCTGAACAATTTGAGCTATCAAACATGTTTCAGTATAAAAAAACTGTTCTCAAATGGAAAATATTTGGAAAAGAGTCCCTGAATGGTTGAGAGGGTTATTGACAACCAAAGGCTGTCTGATTCAATTGAATTCTGTTGTCTTTAAAAATACAGTACTTTACCTATGCAATACACACTAGTACTGATATGTCATGAATACATGACATGAATTATTATTATTATTAATAATAATAATAATAATAATAATAATAATAATAATAATAATAATAATAATAATAATAATAATAATAGTGTTGTGTCATTTCATCACTGAAATACAAAATTTCTATGATATAATGTGCTTTGACAGTTTCTATGAAGGTAGTCAAAGTTGAGATCCTACCTAAGGATGGGAGTAAAAATTGTAAATTGAGGCATCATTATGACAAGGATGGAGCTAGGAATTAAGCTTAGGGAGGAGTAATTTGATTAACGGGTCTCAACTAATTTTTTGCATAATTCACAAATAACGGACAGCATCTGAATTTTGACATCTTTAAGCACATCCGTGGTTGCAAATCGGCAACGTTGCTTCAAAAAGAATATAAGAAAAATTAGATTTTTAATAAATTAATCCGTATGCTTGTTTTATATTTTACTTGCTTGAAAGGTTTTAATAGTAGAAACTTACGGGTTTAAGGCTCAATATCTTGAGTAAAAAAAAGGCCATTATACAATATCATATGAAGTTGACAAAAAAAGAAGATACAGACAAAAAATATAATAGCACCCTCGTATACATTTTTTTTAAAAAAGTTTAGGGGAGACCATGGCCTCTGCGGGTGTCCCCATTCTAGCTCCGTCCCTATAGGATGGAGAAAAATGTTGGTCAATAGGATTGGAAGTGTTTAAAACCTTGTAGGATGGAGAAAATGTTTGGTTATTTGATTTTAACAACCTGCTTTTGGTTGTGTAGTGTGATCATACAATATCACCAGATCACATTCCATATGGTTGGTATAGCCTAGGGATCCCAAAATCATAGAATAGTGTGATCTTTAAGATTGTGATTTTATCTACCATGGTTTCTACATATATAATATATATGTAACTTGTAAGTCAATGGGAACTCTTCCCAACATTTGGGTTTTTCATTTAGATGCCTACTACAATTGAGGAGTTGGAAGCAGCTATCCAAGATACCACTTCTCAAGCCAATTCAATCCTTTTTGTCAATAGTAACATATTGGAACAATATGAGGCTCGTCAAAGACAGGTACTCTTCAATGTTGTAGTTTTCGCTGGGTTATTTTCATGTGCCATCTATATTTACTGTGACTTTACAGATAGAAGATCTTGCAAAAAAACTTGATGCAGACAAGAAGGAATCTACAAGGTGTCTAGCTGAATTGGATAATATTAAGGTCAGATAAGTGTTTCTTTACATAACTAGAATACCATGATGTAGAGAATGCATCTGTAATTGCAAGTTTTGAATCGATCTCGACCAAACTATTATTTAATATTGAGGACAGTGGCTGCAGTTGAGCATGTGGCACCTGAAAAATTAAGACTGCTGCACAGTTTCCCATTTCTTTACAGTGCTAGCTCTTATTTGCTGCATTCTCTCATCTTTCCCTACACCCACTTTCACTAATCTTTTGGAGTAGTTTAGAAAATTTCCTTCGTTCTCTAGTTTTAGCAGTTTTTTTCGTGAATGATTTTGTTATTAGAAAATTTCCTACACCCACTTTCACTAATCTTCCCCAAACAACACTTCTGCAATTATGTATGTGGCTACAAAATTATAAATTTGAAAATTTCCTAATAATCTATTCGTTGAGTTTCATCCGTGCAGATTTAAATAAATACACATCTTTTTTATAAAGTGTTTTGAATGGTAAAATAATAAAGGCAAGGAAGAGCAAATATGTATTTATTTTAGGTGTTTTCCAAAGCATGTGTATGCTTGCATATATACTTATAATGTTTGTAGTACGAGGCCCAAAATGGATTGGTGAACCTATGTGGTTGACGGACTGACTACAGGAAATAATTTGATCCATCCTATTAACTAAGCTTGCCAGTTCTTTGTGATATAATCTGTAGAACTTAATAAAGATGGGGGAGCTGGTATTCAAGTCCTGAGTTGCTAGCATGTAGCTAAAGTAGTTCAGTGCTATTTCAAAAACCACCCTGTTTCCATGCATAAATAATGTGATTTATAGTGCCTGATCTGCATGACCTTTTTTGTGTTTCTGGTTGTGGAAATAAGCTCAAATCTTTAAGTTTTTTCCGCAGGGAAAATGGCTCCCTACATTGAGAAACCTTGTGGCCCAGATAAATGAAACTTTTAGTCAAAATTTTCAACAGATGGCTGTTGCTGGAGAAGTTTTACTAGGTTTGTCAGACTGTAATTGAAATTAATTTTGTCTGGTCTTCTTATGCTTCCATCCTCACCAATGTGTCTACACTTCTCAGATGAGCATGATACGGACTTTGATCAATATGGAATACATATAAAAGTTAAATTCAGGTGACAGTTATTCTGTACCAGTTATTTTGTTTATTCTGTGTTCAAGAATGTGCTTTCACAGGGTCACCTTTCATTCATATTATTAGTTGATGTAACTTCTGGTTACCAGTCAGCTTCAATGTTTAGAGGGAAACCCAACCTACAATGATTATTACACATTTGCTGATTTCTGTCAGACTGTTGTGATTAATATAATCTGAACTATATACTGCTAGGAATTTGTTATCGTCATCCTTATCCCCATCATAATTTAGGCCTCTCTTTTCGAACAAAAACCAAATTGTATGTGTACAGCACAAAAGCCAAATGGTATGTGACAGTACATAGTGCTCCTTTTCCAGGGCCGTTAGGCGGCCAAAGTCCCTTCCCCTTCTATATCTTTCTCTGTTCTATCTGTATCTGTTGCTGTGAAACCAATCTCAGAAAAGAATTAAAAAACCAGCAGAAAATCTTTAATGAGAAAACCACAATTTAACTAGCTTCTAAAAAGAGAAATTCCAAAAAAAAAAAAAAAAAAAACAAAACAAAA
>Ga0228710_1004629_pt1 | contig 21670 bp, 4 predicted proteins | sample MedpolnodulmetaG_FD_177995 | JGI IMG/M metagenome (GOLD analysis project Ga0228710, IMG submission 177995) | Root nodule microbial communities from Medicago polymorpha collected in Santa Monica, California, United States - pink nodules | ecosystem: Host-associated > Plants > Roots > Nodule...
GAAATTTTTTTGGACCTTGGACATATTTTTTGTGACCTATTAGACATTGACACTATTATTTTTTGGACATTTTGGACAATTAGTAAAAACTAATATAAAAGTGATTAAAGTAAAAAAAAGAAAAATGACTAATTAAAAATAAAAATTAAAACTAAAATTAAAATTAAAAATAAAAGAGAATTAATAAAAGATGGAATTTTAAAAGATAAAAGTAAAAAAAAATAAAGATAAAGAGAGAAGAGGGCCCGACTCGGAACAAAACATGATGTATTTTAAAAATACCTTTCTGCCGAATTTTTCTTTGAAAAGTCAGAGAATATTCAGGATCAAACAGTGTATGAACGTAAGACCATAGGTCAAAAATTGGGGTATGATAGATATCATACCACGATGCGCATGATGAAGTAGGGACAATGTTATATGATATAAAAGCATTCCACCCATACTTCTTGGAACCCTTAAAGAGTTATATGGGGGACACCAATACAAAAGTAAAAGACGATCCACCGGCTTGTGATGTAAAATTTCGTTAACTTTGATGCACCATTGGAGCCTAAGCTCGTAGATGAAGATGGGGAAGGTTTGCCCCCATGATGTAAGAAAGAGGTTGGAAAGACCAGAACCTGCTGGTAAATTTCATCATCAAGACAGGCGCAAATCTGCCGAGGGACGCTACAGTTCTGTTGTGTAGGTGCCTCTAGAGGAACGTGAACTTGTTCCCCGTGGAGCACTGATGAAATGCCGGAAATTGACTCAGAAGTTTCTTGTCACAGGATATCAGTCAATAAAAACGCCAACTATGTTGTGCAACGCGGGGGAAACAATCAACAAAGAAAGTCGAAGCCACTAAAAATTCAAAATTAAGTAGGTGTAACTTATTAATTTACTCCTTAATATTTTTAGGTGGATATAAATTAGTATAATAATCAACAAGAGAAAAGATTAGTTGAATAAAGGATTTGAATTTGGTGGAGTTATTGCGTTTTTTTAATTTCAATTGTTCACTCTTAAATTATCGGTTGAGACCATTTAAAATTAATTTCATTATTGTGTAATATGAATCATTCGATCTCATATTAACAGATGAGATCGTTTATCACATCGGCAGAAGAGTGAACTGATATGAAAACAAGTTGTCTGCAAATCACGGCAAACAAATGGGTCCATGAGTGGGGAACAAGTAGAACAAAAAAAGTTGTACCTTGTTCCCAAAGAAACTGAAGCAGAGAGGAAAACAAATACAATCAAAATCCTCTAAAACAAGATCAAGAGGAATAAGAATAATGACTTCAACAAGGAATCATACTTGTGGGTCAAATTAATATTGACTTCATAAGTCAATAGATAAAACATAGGACACAAAAGGATATGCAATGTCAAATCAACAAAACATAGTACCCCACGATCTAGATTTCTTTTAGTTGAGAAATTAAGTAGATCGAGTTGTTTGATTGAACTAGATTTACTAGAACCGGTCTATGAGTCATTTTCCTTTACCATACTCTCGAATATAAATTTGTGTATGGTTTGTAGTTTTAGTTACATTTTAAAAACATACAAGATACTCTTCATCGTATGACTATAATTAACGATTTTCATTAATCTAAATTACATGAATGCATAATTCTCCTTGCTATGGAGAATCCAAGTCATACATCTAGCTAGATTTCCAGATCAACATGAATAAGGCAAATAATTTATCCAAATAAACAAAATGAAGTTAGTTACCTTCAATGTTTTACTAGTAACATAGGGCAATTGGGGTAGTAAGAATAATCTCACTCCCATGAACTACACTAATGTAGCTATAATATTAAACAACGTTTTGTACAACAATCTACCAACAATAAACAAACAATTTCATAAAATAAAAAACAACTTTACTTGAATTAAATTGATCTTATATATGAAATACTAATCAATACATCCCTATGAAAAATTACATATAATTAAACACCTAGCATCAACATTTTTTTTCTTCCCATTTCCCTTGCATATATAAAACCAAATAGAAATCTCATTTTCTTAACCTAATCATTAAAATAGTACCTGAGTTTGATCTCTAACTAAAATAATTCTCAACGAGACTATATTTATCTCACAGTCGAACTCCAGATTATCCTAACGGAGAAAAAAGAAAATTCACCTCCTTCGTCTCCGATCAGCAGCATACTGCGAAAGGGGAACAACCTCTTGAAGCGGAGTAGAAAGTGGTGTCGGAAGAGGTGAGTTTCGACAAACGGGACAAGAGCCATTAAGCTTCAACCATGAATCAAGACAACATAGATGAAAGTAATGACGACATTCAGGCATCATCCTCAGCATCTCCGAATCCTTGTACTCACACAAACAAATGGAACACGTGGTGTTCTGTCCTAAAATAGTTGCGCTGTCTCTGCTGAACTGAAACCTCGGATACGAATTTATCACGTTGTCTTCTAGACCCACCACTGAGTTTTCTTCATCGTTTTCAGCTATGAATATGTCAGTTCGTACAATGACACCCTCTGCGTAGTTGAGAGTGTTATTGTTGTTGTTGAGATTGTTGTTGGGATTGTTGTTTTTGCGGCAACAGAGGTAGAAAGAGAGGAAGAGAGTGGCGAGGAGAACAAGAAAAGCTAGGGTTATGGCTATGGAGTAGCCAAGGCCAAGGTTGGTGAAGAAAGTATGTGGAGAGGACATGGAGGAGAAGAGAGAAGAAGAAGAAGAAAAAGAGGAGGAGAAAAATGGGAATTCTCCATTTGTGAGGGAGAGAAAGAGAAAATGAGGGAGAAAATTAGGATGGGATTTTTTCTAGGGGTAAAGGGTGGGTGAGAGTTTCATCTGTAGCATTTAATACTGAGTTTTTGTGGAGAGATTCAAGTTTCAAATCTCAATGAGGAAGTTAGTATGCATTAAATTTTGTGGGAGAGAGAGAGAAAGAATGAGTTGGAATTTTGTTTTCTTTTCAACTTTCCCCACCTTAGGTTTTGGTTTTTTTGGAGTTTGGTAGGAAATTTAGTGTCAACTAAAAGTACCGGTAGTCAACTGCAAAAAAGACTGTTTTTGTGTTCGAGGGGTTTTGTTTTGTTATGTACTTTTTGGTTCCGCAATAGTGTTATTTTTCTTGATAAAAATTGGGGGATAATAGTTATAGTTGGTGTGGATTGGAGGTGCGTGAGGTTGCAATTGAGGATATATTTTTTTAGGGTTATAATCATTTTGATCATGAATGTTTGACAAATAGTGACAATAATTTTTTAATGTATTGAAATTTTAAAATAGTCTTGATTGTGTATATTGTTAGTCAAAATAGTCTCTAATGTTGAAATAATCCCTTAATATTGACATTAACTATTTTTATATACAAACTGATACAACAATAAATAAATACTTATAATGATTGATATGACAATAAATACATATATTGAAGTGTTAATATGATAATATTAACGTAACATTTTAAGGTGATGAGATTATGTTTAACACAGTACATAATCAAGATTTATTTTGAAATTTCAATATATTGAAGGACTATTTTGAGTACTAGTTACACATTTAAGGACCAAAATAACTTAATTTTTTCACCATTAATGTTTGGCTAATTTTTTTAACCTATGTTTTGTGGATGCCATTTCGTTTTTGTTCGTGACCATGGGTCATTATGGGTCCAAACCCATGATAGCTTGAGTAGTACAGACATGTATACATTTCACGAAATAAGCAATATTCCTTTTTTCTTAACTATTTTCTCAGCAAATAAAATAGTCCTTAGAATTTCATCGAACAGTAAACAAGGACATCGTTCCTCATCAAACAATTTTCTGTTCTGAGGAATACATAAATTCGGTTGAAATCTTTGCCCACGTGAAATGTTTAATAAAAGATAATTTTCATGGAAATGGTATCACAAAACAGCTGTATAGTGTGTCCTTTCAGACCTTCTCGCATTAATCTAGAGCAATTAAAAAAATTAAAATTGTTCTTAAAAGGTCGAGACATGATTTAGAGTATTACTGCTTTTTTTATGGGATAAATTTAAGGTGAAGAGATTATGGCCCGTTTGTTAGGGATTAAAATAAAAATGATTTTTATATTAAATAATTTAGAGATTATATTTTAGAGATTTTATGAAAAATCAGAATCTATTTTGCGTTTGTTTACCGTAATAAAAATCACTTTTTTAAAACAAATAATTTAGTTTGTTTGGATGCAGCTATATAAAAGAGATTTTTTGTTACAAAATTAGTTCAATTTTTTAAATCATATTTTCTCTCTCTTCTCAAAAAATACTCTTCTAAAAAAAATCTATTTTTTGAGAAGCTGCTCATAACTTCTCATTTGAAACTATTTTTAGATTTTTTTTATGATTTTTTTTAAAAGTTGTAACAAACAGATGCAACATTCTTAAAAATGATTATTTTTTTAAAAAAAGTGATTTTTTCCTTAATATATTTTGATTTTTAAAAAGGTCCCTGCAAAATATTTTGTTTTTGGATGCAAAATATTTTTTTTTACAAGAACTAAAACCAAAACAAGGCATATTTGCAGGGACCAAAACCATATTTTGACCTATTTCAAAAAGTATAGGACCGAATATAATCTCTTTTATAAGTTTGGGAAAACTCACTTTTGAAAGAGAAATTTAAAGCCAACTTTATGAATTTCTAGCAAACTAGAAATATTGGGTTAAATATGTTTGTAATCCATCTAAATATATCAATTTTCATTTTTAATCTTTCTACATTATTTTTTAAACTTTGATCCCTCAAAATTTTGTATTACCAATTTTAATCACCATTTCTTACAAAAGATCACGTCACATGTTCTAAATGTCTTTCTATGTTGATATATCATTGATAAGATCTTAAAAAATTATTAGTTTAATAATTTAGCTATTTAATCTTTAACCTTTATTAATTAATCAATATCTTCAAATTAAAGATTAAATTGTTAACAAGTATACGAGTAATAATCATGAACAAATGGTCACTTTAGTCTCTGACTCTGCATCTCGCTATCACATATGTCCCTAACTCATAACTAAATATAAAGAAGTCCATGACTCTACACTTCTGTTATCACTTTAGTCTCTGACGTTAAATAATTCTGTTAAGTGTGTCACGAGGACTAAAGTGAAAGTAGAAAATGGTCACTTTACTCCCTGAACCAAAAATCAATATACCCAACTTGAATCTCAAATCCCTAAATGTCATCCCTAAATCCCTAAAAAAAATATACAATAATATGTGACTTTTTTCTATTGTAAAAAAAAAATGTTTTTTTTTCTAAACATTGTAGATTTTTTTTCTTTATATCTATTGAATATTATATGTTTTATAATTTATATTGAAAGTTTTAATATATTTTTGTTATTTACATATTCACCCCACATTTAATTAATGAGTTTTTATGCTTTAAATTAAGAAATCTAATGAAATCTTTCATTAGCTCATTTCAATTGTTTAAGCATATTTTATTTTATTTTCTTTACTGTTTTTTGTTTCATCTCTTCTTTTTCTGCAATTTTTTTTACACCATTTTTTTTTAGAATTTTTTTTACACCATGTCTTAGTGTTTTTTCAATCTTGATTCTTCTTCTCTCACAAATTCACAAAATCCATTATTTTTCTACCCTAAAAAGATCTAAAAAAAATAGTATAAACGTTTCTTTTACAGCTGTTTGATTATATACTCCCTTGTACCCATAAAAGAATATATATTCTCATGTGTTTATATATCAATACTAGTTTAAATGTTAGTTTTTTGACATGATGAATAAACATTATATTTTCCTAAGATAAAATATATTAGTCTAAAAATTATTATCTTTGATAAGAATAACAAAGATATGGGTCTAAACGTTATGCAATTAATGAATTTAAAACACCTTTTTGTTAAAAAATATATTTTAAAACACCTAAATTTCTACAATCATAGAACTCGATTTTCGTTATATGAATTCTTTTTTTTACCTTATACAAGTTTGCACATGTTAAACTTGCGTATATTATAACATTTAAAATAGTAAAATTGTATCGAAACTTGTGTATTTTATATTAAATATACAAATTTTGTTATACTTTTAGTTTCTTTTGTTAATTTATATTTTCAATTAAAAAAGTAATCGAGTATTTATATTTTTTATGTACATGTGTCACTCCTTTGTTAATTTTATTTTACTCTGATTTTTATTTTCTAAAATTTAATTTCTATTTAGCATAGAAATATCACCAAATTACTAAATAATGTTATCACTTCTTATCCTTTAGCATCGTAATTTAATTTAAATTTTAACTATGAAATAATTAATTCAATAAGTTTAATTTTATTTTTTTTTATATATATATATATATATATATATATATATATATATATATATATATATATATATATATATATATATATATATATATATATATATTTTGTTTTGAATAAGTCAAATTAGACCATCAAAATTAAATCGGAGAGAATCAAATTAGACCATTATCCGTGAGACGTGATCATCAGTATACCCATATTATGATCTTTACACTTTAATGTTATACCACTTCACAATGAACCTTAACTGAGGCTTCTTTAAGAATAGTGTTCTTATAATTAATGGAGTCTCACGATTAAGTCGTACTTAATGTTCAATTAAATGAACTAATTATTCTAAGGACTTTATTAATTTGAAACAAAACAAAATCATTAAAGAAATGTCTTATTATATATATATATATATCGAGGTTACTCGAACGCTGTAATGATTATATCTTTTAATTAGTCGAACGATGTTTTTTCATTCGCCGACAAAGGTTCGACCTTTCTACCAAATTGCGGATATAACTACAGTGAGACTTAACTTTTTATCAGATGAATGAACTATAATGAGTCGTTCGTTTGGATCAAACGAACTATAATGTGCCTTAACTTTTTATCAGTTAAATTGTGATTTGATTTTTTGACAAAGGTTCAACCTTTCTTCTGCATCAAATAACCCAAGATGAAACTCAACATACGATCAATTAAAATAGAGCAAATTCCACTCTCATCCTCTAAAAGAAGTTTGAATTACACTCCCCTCTTGAGTTAAAATATACACTTTTCTCCGTTGAAAAATAAAACTTATACAGATGCTTGAATTACAACCCCCTCTCAAATAATTAAATGCACTACACTTTAATCTATCTTAACATAAACAAGTATTTTTACAATATATACAAATTCGAAAACACCATTTAAGAAAAAAATATAATTCATGTCTTTGTTATTTAAGTGTCAATGATGATTAACTTTTAATATTTTGTTATTAATTTTATAACTTAGAACATAAATTACATTTTAAGTGTGAAATGTTTTCTAATATGTTTTGCATAAGAGGTGGGGGAGTGTATATTTAACATAAGAGAGGAGCGGAGTGGAGTGTAATTTAAGCATATTTCAAGGGAGAGGAATGTAATTTACTCATTAAAATATTGTCATATCATTTTATAACATAGGTTAAACCTTTTTTATGAATCATATGAACTATAGCGAGCCTTCGCGGTTACTCGAACTGTGGTTAACACTTATTTATTTATTTATTGGATAAAATCAATGTATGTCCCATCACTTTGTGGGGGTTCAATTTTCAAAGTGTAAATCCACAATGATTTAAACCAATAAGAGAGTGAGTATTAGGGAGAGTGTTCAAAAGAGAGTGTTGCTAGTCTTACTCTTCTAACAAAGGTTTGAGCTTTCCTCTGAATCAGATTAACTATTGTGTGACTTAACTCGTTTTTGATCGAACTGCTGTTAGTTATTTATGTCAATGGTTTGACCTTACTTATATATCAGATGAACTATAATGAGACTTAACCCGTGATTGGTCGAAATGTGGCTTGTTCCTTTTTTGCCAATGATTTGAAATTTTTTCTTGAATGTATGAGCAACGATGAGACTTAAATAGAGATCAATCAAAATTGTGGTTATCACATTGACTGAAAAATGTTCGACTTCCCCTGAATTAGATGATATATTTTGAAAATTGTTAAAGGAATATATTTTATATTTATTGTAATGAAATAATTATTTTTTATTTTTATCGTATCTAATTTTTGTTTAAATATATTTATTCTATTTTATAAATACACATGTCTTTCCTGTTATTTTATTTAATTTTCTCTTCTACTATACCACTAAATAATTGCTAGTATCTTTAAAAAAAAATTGCTAGTATCTTATTTTGTTTTCTTTATCTTTCTTTCGTCGATAAAAAAAGTAAAGAAAGTTGAGACTAATTGTATCTCTTTATATTGTTGGGAATATAAAAGTGAATTATATATATTTCAGAGACTAAACTAGGTCTTATAATTTTTCTCAAGAACTAAAACGAATCTTTGTTTTTTATAATTTGTCAACAAAATATTTGTTTAAGTTAATAGCATTGGTCATCTTATAAATAAAATAAGATAACGTTTAGACTAATATTGATAGATTCAAGCATATGATAATATTTCCTCAAAAAAAGCATATGATAATATATAATAATCTAATTAAGAGAAAAAATCTAATTGATCTCAGAAAAAATAACGTTTTGGAATTATTATTTTTTGGATCCAAGCTTAAAAAAAAGAAGATATGGTGCAAAAAAATTGTAGAAAAATAAAAATTTAAAACAAAAAAGAGTAAAGAAAAGAGAAGAACAAAATTTGTCTAAACAATTGAAATGTGGAAATAAAATATCTCATATAATTTTTTGATTGGAAAAACAAAAGCACATTAATTGAATATGGGGTAAAAATGCAAATAACAAATTCTATGTAAAAAATATTTCCATATTTGATTTAGTTAATAGAGTATAGATTGTTCAATTTAATTGGTTGATATCATGAATGATAAATTACCCCCAAATCATGAGGAGGTAACGTAGACCTCACTGCTAAATAGGGTAAAACAATTCATCATCATCGTTAAATCATGTTTCTCATACTACTCGTGTAATACCTCAAATCACACATCAACACTTAACCATGTAGCTTTTAACATTCCAAGTAAACTATCAATCATAATACTAAGTGGGGCATAAACGATCATCATCATTGTATTTATATCATGTAGCATTTCACATTTCACATGATATTAAGACAAGTACATTGGTATTTTGCATGATTAATAAGTTAACAATGAAAGGCCATAAGATTAGAAGGCATAGGAATGCAGGAAATTTTGCTTAGCCAGGAAAATTTGGCTTAGTGAATTGAAGGCAGAGGCAAAATCAGGTTTAAGGACAAGGAATTTCGCTTAGCCAAGATAATTTGGCTTATGGAGTCCATACCTCAAAATTTCTCAAAACTGGAAAATAGACACACGACCAAATGCATATGTATGACACGCAACATGAAATTAACACCACCAAATCATATCCATACAATCATATAAACTATACGATCCTTTCTTCACTCAATGTTATACACGAAATCATGATAAGCTAGCTTAGAATCAAAATCCCAAAATTCAAAACAATCCACACTCTCATGCATATGGAAATATGGAAGGAAAACTCACCTCAATTGAATTCTTATCCTAGATGAGATGGTGAGATGAGAATGATGGTGGACGGTGAAGATGATGTGTTGGAAAATTTAAGTCTAAATAAAAACAGATTTCATAATACATGTTCAACAATCATAAATCAATAGGGGAAGCAAATGAAACATTGAACATGATTAAGATTGAATCTACGACATGTTTGATTTATCAAGGATATCAAGAATTAAGGTATTAGAAATACCTGGATAAAGCTTTCATGACAGCCCTCTCAACAACGACAACGATAAGGAGAGAGGAGGTGATCTGAAACAAACATCAACGGTTAGCGGCGACTGATTTGGTTCTTCCTCAACTGATACCTTTATGCCTCAAGTTCTCTTCAGATGGGGAGAAGAGAGAGTTTGTCATGTACGGTGTATTGAGACCATAGCCTCTTTTATATTGGATGAGCATTATGGTTTCCCATTATTCCGTTAATGGGCCATCCAGACATCCACTCGTTAAGTCCATATCAACTAATTAAATATTTAATTAATTATCTGATTAGAAATCTAATAGCTTTATTATTTAATTTGAGCACTAATCAATTAAGGCTCACAATTGATAAATAGCTAATATAATTATTATTACGATATTTGCCCACATAATGATATTGGAATATAATAAATAATAAAATATTCCAACAATCTCCCACTTGGGCTACATATCTTAATAATTATATTAGAATTCTTTAGGCGCGCAACTGAATACTATTTATCTTTAGATTTCAACTTTACAATCTGGTCCACTTCATATATTAATAATGGGACCACCGCGGCTGTCGCCGCTGACATATAACGTGACGGAACCCCGACGACCACCCCATCAATGCACTTGATGACATAGATCGATATGGATGAGTGTCATGAAAATTTCATGCAATATGATCTCTAAATCATGCCTATTTCCAATTGATCAAACTGAAACTTTAGTGAGATCAAACTGAAGTTTGCAAATTCAATATTTGCACAAAATGGTACAGAGATGGTTATAACAAAATAACCTCATGAACTTTATTTCTGCAGAAAATCGTAACATAAAGTCTGTATCGATACCAAAACAAAAGTATAGAACATAAAATAAAAGAGACTCCCACTAATCCAAGACATCTTTAATGACAACAACCATAGAAAGACCTTAGGTGTCATGTCTTTGATTAGTGGTATAGCTAGCATAAAGTTTGTCTCTACGTGTTCTATCATTTAACAATAACAATCTATAAGGTAATGAACCTTATAAACTTTGTTAATATGACTAAATTATGTCACTATATATCTTAAGTGGTCTTTCAATACATTTTACTATATGCAACCAAGTGACATAAATAATTACAGTCATTTCACCATTTCTTGAGTTAGGATGTGTATTATCTACTTACATCTAAAAGCCATAGTCTGACACACTAATGATCTCCAAATTGTCAGATTTCTGATGTGAGCATAAGCTCTCTTGTTTTCTTTAATAATCCTTACGGTTGCCTTTTCAAAAATTCAAACTTTGAATTGCTCAAGTATCTGCCAAATAATCTTGTTATATACGTTATTTCCAAATGCGTATAATAAAATCATACATAAAAATCCTAGAGGCAAAGCATAGAAAAATACTTATATTTCTGAATGCATAAATTTCTTAATGGGCAATATTTGAGACTGAAAAGTCTCGGTGATTGAGGTCATCCAAAAAAAAAAAATTATGTCATTTCATTTTCAACTTTATTGATATAACTCTTTTGTGATATCCAAATAATACATTGAGAAGAATCTCTAAGTATTGAAATACCTAATACAAAAGAGGTGTCCCCAGGATCTTTCATCACTAACTTTTGTTAGAGATTTCCTTGGTTTCACATAACAAACATATATCAGTGTTGACTAAATAAAATAAAATAGACATATCAAACTAGGAATATAAATTTACTCCCACTGAACTTGCTAAATCCACAATTCTCCGTAATATTATCTCAAAACAAAATGAGACAATTACTTTATGAGAATTTGTTGGTAACACTAAAGAGACAAATTTCTTAACTTATAAGTGGATTTCATGACTTTGCAAACCATCTACTTTGTATCAATTGACACAAAAGTTTTATTCAGCTGCACCATATTGTATCATTAATGTCATCATTAAGAAACACTATTGAAATCCATCTTATGCAACTCAAAATTATAATAAGCAAACTAGTATCATGATTGTCCTAATAGAGTCTTTCAATTAAACTAAATAGAATTTGTCTTTTCAGTCAATTCTTAATGACACTAGAATCCCTAGTTCTTGAGGGTGTTGAGTTTGATCTATATGAAATGATTTTTTTAACTTGATCGAGAGGAAGAACAATAATGTACTTATGAGGTTCTAAATATACTATAACAATAGTAACTATATGAATTAGTTTAGAACTAATTATTCCTCATTCCATTTTGTTCTATTACCATATCTCTCCCCCAAACTCAATATCCTCAAGAAAACCTAACAATTTATGTCTCAAATTTCATTAATTTGTGGGACGAAAAAATTATAGTTTTCAAACCCTTAAACATATTAGAATGTCACAAGTCATAACTGAATTGACTCTAATAATTGTACTTAAAAGACATATTGAATCATCATTTGAAAATAAAACTCAAAATATCTTGATTTATTCAAAGAGAAATTAAAACAAAAATTAATTCAAATAATGATTCACTAAATTGTCTTTTAAATACAAAAAAGCTAGTAACGACAATCTAAAATTGGTTAAAAAAAAGAATAAATCAATCTTTATCGACTTTGTCCATTCTAAACTGATATATCTTTCAACATCATTAGACATAAGTCAGTCAAGATTACCTTTCTTTATTTTCCCTTATCTTTTGAGGTATTTTCCGAATGAGCACTATTTTATTTTCTCTTGCTTCAATTTTTCTTTATTTTCACACTTTATGAATTGATCCTTCAAAAGATCATTTCTTACTATATCAGTTATAAACTTAATTGTGTAAATATAATACTAAATGCTGAATTTTCGAACAACTCACCTGATAGTCGAAATTATAGTGTCTCAGCAAGATTAAATATTTACATAATGTGCTCTTAATATTTTCTTTGTCTAATAATCTTAATAGAATACTCACTCTCCAATGAGAGCTTGTCTTTCTCTATATTGCTTCAAAAGCACCTTAGTTTAAGCAAAGGAAATATGACAAAAAAATTTGTCATCTTAAACAACACCTCTAATATATATGATATTTTAACTTTATGATCACACGTGACCTATGGAATTTGGTGTATACTCACTTGTCAAACTTGATTCTCACATTAGGTACTGAATTTGTGAGAGAATGTGAGTTTCACCATTCTTATCTAAGGTCTAGATCCAAGAACAATATCAATGTTCTTCTTTAAATCCTAAAAATTAGAATATTAAGAGTTAAAAAATTTAACTCAAATTAGCAGATACACAAACTATATTAGCTCAAAGAGAACTAGAGTAGGCAAATGTACTCACCAAAATACCTAACGCATCATCAATATCAAGTCGTTAAATAATAATATCAATTGCTAGTGGTATTTTATAGCAATGATCAAACAATGACAATTTACTTTGACAAAGTATAAATTCTTATAATTGTCGAATGTTTACCATCACAGGTGTGGATGTAAACTCTTAAATACTTAAACGAGTTTACATTCACATAACATTAGTCGACATGTCAAAATTAATTAATTATAAGACATGCACAATTTATCTTTATTTGTAAATTAAAAGACAAAAATAAGATACCAAGCGCACCATTAAAACACAATCTTTGTATATGATGATGTTGAAAATTGTGAATTTTTTGTTTGAGTTGATGAAGCTGAAGAATTAGGTTACTTTAAAAACAATGAAATTGGTGTTGGTCATGGAAGAAAGACAAGATTGATGGAGAAGTTTCAATCCATGGTTAAGCCTAAGAAAAGTGGCAATGAAGAGGTTTGGAGGGCCAGGTTGATGGACAAAGTTGACCGTGTAGGAAGTGAGTATAGGGTGATTAAGTATTTGATAGTTATAATTTGCTTGTTTGCGTAGTTTAACACGCTACTGTATTGTACTAGGTGTGTGTGTAATGTTGTAATGAAAAGAGGTTGAAGATGAATGAATGCAACCTTTATGTGGAAATATTTCCATCAAATTAGTCCTTCAATTATTTGCCTAAGTATCAAATCGATCCCTACATTATATAAAATTACCTACAAATTATTTAAACAGATGTCAATGTGATCCTTAATGCATATATGTGCAGAACATAGTAAAAAAGTAAAGAGACGCAATTTGATCCTTGATTATACCATCAAATAGTTGTAATTCAGTCATTACACTACAAGTGGAGGAATATTACATAGGCAAAAAGCAACCCAACTATGGGGCATTAACAAGTCATAAGTCACACATTCCATGATCTTAAATATTACATATCCAAAAAGAAATCCAACTAGGGGGCATAATTTAAACAAGTCTAAATATTACATTTTCCAAAAGCATAATTTAATCAGGCATCAAACATCACTTCTTTGGAAATCATGGGTTGGGATAAACTCCATGAATTCAGGTTGAGTAGAACCGGATGCGTCATAACTTGGATATAGTACTCTAATAACTTAAGGAGAAGTTGAATGTGGTGGAGCAGGACCCCTCAATGGTGTTTGCTTAGACCTCTCAGTTGAAATAAAGGTGGGTTAAGAAGTGGGAGGCGGTTTTAGAATTTGAAAGCGAAATTAATTCAACAAAAACATGTATGGCGTAATGGAAAAAACAATGATGGATGACCATCTGTAACTTGGCTCAACTCCCACCAAGGAATTTTTTTCACTCACACGCTCCTAAATTCTACTTCAAACTCTACACATGTTACTCCTAAATGCAAATAAAACCTCAAGTTTAGTAATTAACCTACATGCATTATTCAATGATAATAATAGAAGATCCTAACTATTTTAAATTATTCATATAGAGGGAAATTCGGGATGCAACATTTGTTATTTATGTTTAGATACTGGCATTCAAATCTTATTTTGGAACTTTGCTCTAAAATTGTTGTTGATGCATAAACAACATAGAGAAGATATATCTTAACTTGTTTGTAAATTAGACAAATGCATTGACTTCCTTAGTATTTCAAATTCTTTGATTATCGCCGTGAAAAACAAACGTGGTTGCTCACACTTAGTTACAGCGGCCACAAATTAGGCTTTCACTATTTTTTTTTGTTAATTATACGATCTTGTATTGCTGACACTATTTATAATGAAATGGATTGGGTTTGCTTTTGTTGAAAAAATAACTTAAGAGGTAAAAATAATAAAAATAATAACAGTGGATTGAAATTCAATGCTCTCATTGGCTTGCCCAAAATTAACAACATAAAAAGCTTCAACTCATTTACTCAATATTCTATTTAAAGAGGCAATTTAGAAAACGTACAAATGATGCATGTTGCATGTTCTCTGGGATTATATATTTTATTGCCTTTCATCTCGTAGTAATTACAAACTAAAAACATCTACAATTCGTACGGTTTCTCAAATGGCACATAAAACCAAATTACAAAAAAGAAACCAAAGAAAAAGAAAAATCCTACTTCAATTGTGATGATTAATTTAGACAGATTCTAAGTTCGTTACATTATTACTAGCTGGTAATAGCAAATTCCTACAAACTGGACACGAACCATTAACCTTCAACCATGTATCAACACAATCTCGATGAAAATAGTGGTGACATTGCGGCATCATCCTCAAAATCTCCGATTCCTTATAATCCGAAATACATATCGAACATATGGTGTCATAATCATGATTAATTGTGGCAATGTTGTTTTTGTCGAAGGTGAATGTGTGGTAAGAGTTGATGATGCTACGAGGGAGCCCTTCCACGGTGTTTTTATTATCGACCACATGTTGTATAGATGCTGGGTTGAAATTAGGATTTTGGACGTGATGATCACCATGTGAGAAAAAATAAACGTAGCAAACTCGAACGAGTAGGGCTATAAAGATTAATAAGAGAAACAACCTTGTAAATGTGTCTAATTCATGGATGGTGTTCATGCCTGGTGAAGATGTATTGGAGGCGGTTTGAGAGGACATTAGTGGCCGAAGGTGGAGGATACAATTCCTTCAACAAAAAAAAAGGGCGGAGGACACAATTTGTGATATGATATGTATAGCGCTAGCCAACTTGGCTGGAATATTAATTTGGAGTTTTATTTTTTTGGGTTTAGCTAGGGTGGAGAAATGAGGAAGGTTTAGTGTTATTGGTTGGCAACACATTGAACAAACTTGAATCTAATTGAAGTTGTATACAAACAGAATCTAAAAATTAACCAACAGAAATTTATTAGCTGTCGTACTATGGGAAATGTTTGTTTAATTTCTCGTAGTTGTTTGTTCTATACTTGCAATTTTTACATTTTGTTTTCTTGGACATCATGCAATTTGTTATTTTTGAGAAGAGGTTTTTTTAGTTAATAAAAGGCTTGTTGCATTCTATATATGGGAGAATGTTAATCTTTTTTATTCGTTTATTTTTCAGAAATACAAGAAGGAGAAATCAAATTACATTCATATCTTATAATTAAGGTATTTTTTAATATAATATGTGTCCCTTCTTTCAATCAGTAATTGAATCGTGGTAAAATGCACATTTCAAGATTAAAAGTGCGGTTCTTTTTATTTTTAAAAAAGAAGATAAAAAGTGTGGTCCAACTGCTTTAAAAGAAAATATGTTACAACAAAACACAATGATTTTTTATACAAGTAAATATAAGATATTTTTTTTGTCTCCGTGAGTTTAATTCAGTTGGTAGAGACATTGCAATATACATACATGGTCGGATTCGAACCATAGACATCCCACTTTTTTTTTGTTTGATCAAATATACATCCCACTTATTCACCTTAAAAAGTGAATTTCTAACCACTAAATATTTTGCTTGACAAAAAAATATAATATTTTTTTTGAAGGAAAAAAAATATAAAGTATTCAATATCGGTCATATATTTTTTTTGAAAGGAATATTGTTCATATTATTATAGAATATTTCTATTTTAATGCGATTTAACTAACTTTTACTTTTTTTACTAATACTAATTTTGTAATGTGAATTTAAATAATAGAAAAAAAAAATTTAGTCCAAGATAGTGTATCCTTTTATATATTAGTAAGATATTTTGATGATAAAATTGTAATTGGAATAGTTTAAATGAAGATTCTCTAAAACAAGTTTAAAGAAAGATTATAATCGAAAGATAAAAAAAAAATGAGTCCAAAATCATGCATGCATTTACACACATATATATCTTTCAAAAATATATATGTAGATCTACATAATTATAATTTATATATATCTTTCAATATATATATATATATATATATATATATAGATCTACATAATTATAATTTATCATATACAAGTTAGTTGATAAGGTTTGTAAAAAAAAATAAAATCATTGGTAGGGTTTACCAAAAAAAGTAGTTGGTAAGATCCTTTAAAAAAAACCTAGTTGGTAACTGTTCGGTAAAAATAACGGATATCTGATAAGTTAGCTGATAGTTTACAACTGATAAGCTATTTGTAGTGTTTTATAAAATTAGCGGTTCAACTAGCTGATAAATGTAAAATGACATAAAAGAGTATTTTTTTAAGGATACAAATGTATTTTTAATTCATAATAAAATTTATATCAATTGATATTTAGGTATTTTTTTTAAAATTTATATATTTTTTTAAAAAATTTAAAATTATTAATATAATATATCTTTTATGTTATAAATTAAATTTTACTCACGAAAATTTTATTTTATATTTATCTTGATTTAAGTGTTTATACTTTATAAAATAATTAAACGTAACAAATGACAGTTATCGAAATGTATTATCATTATCATTATTTTTTTTGAGGGATTATCATCATTATCATTATTATTATTATTATAATATGTTATTAACAATAATGTATGTTACATTGAATAATATCTTCTTAAGTAAAAATAATGTATATTTTTATTGAATATTATATAAATTATTAACGATGGAAGGGCTAAATAAACACAAAACATTTTTTTAGAGGTATATTTAGTTCAAAACCAGAATGTATATTTTCATTAAATAAAAAAATATATATGAAGGTTATATTCTATATGCATAAAAAATGAGAAAAGTGGAAGCATTCAAATATACTATTCTATACTATGTTTGTATTTTTCACAGTACTATTATGTTATTAACGAAACACTGTTTTTATAAATATGAGACTTATTTATTATATCAATGTGCTATTTTAAATTATAGGTGAAATAAATTATAATGGGTAAACATGAATTTTACATAAAATATAAGGGTAAAAATGGAAGAAAAATTATAAGCTATAAGCTCAAACACTACTTGAAATAGCTTTTGAAAAATAACTTATAAGCTCGTGAAATAAGTTATAAGCTTGTGGTGAAAAGACATTACCGAACATAGTTTTTTTGGTCAAACGAGCTTATAAGCTATCCGCTACAAGCTATAAGCTTGTTTGATAGCTTTGCCAAACAGACCCAAGATCCTTTAAAAAAAAAACCTTAAATGGTAAGGAATTTACTTAGGTCTGTAATTACACTTCCTTGATCTAGGGTTTGCTCTAACCCTAGTCAACCTTGGAGTGCCCAACATATGTATATTTTGACGGTTACTTCGTTCTTGACTTGCTTCATCTCTCTCTCTCCGTAGATGCTTTCCAATTCGACGATGAAGGATTCAGCATTGAATCACCTAACACCGCTTCCTATTCGAAGTTCCAGTTAACACTCGAACACGCTTTTGGAGACTCCGATTTCTCCGATGCTGGCAACTTCTCCTCTCACCTCAAAACTTGGAGCCATGGCGCTCAGGTTCGTTGTTTTCTTTATTAATCTGTATACTCTCTATAATTCATATTGAAATTTCATAGGTTTTTTTTATAAGCTTGAAATTTTTCAAACCTCAACAGTTCGTTGATTGGTTATGAGTTGCTGAATCGGTTTTGAATATACTTTTATGCCAAACCTGCAAATAATTTGTCGCGTTGATTCTAATTTATTGTGCTGAATTAGAATGGATTGATAAAATTGTACTGGGAAGCAATTTTGATCTGTGCATTAGAGATTCATATTGGTCGGGTTTAATTTTGTATGGAAATACGACTTGCATGTATTGTAAGATACTGATAATCATAGGTTCATCTTTATGACAGGTTTTTACTTGTGTACTTTATGCATTTTTCGACAAATATTATTTGCTCAGGACACAAGTAAAATATGATTATCAGTATCTGTGGTTTACTTGTGTACTTTACAAGGAACTTTATCTGTGGTTTACTAATTAAAAGTATAACAACTACGGTGTATCATCATTATCAACAACTGTTCGTGTGTGGCATTCTCGTCCTCTTTCACACGCTTGTCTCCCTTGCTTGTTTCCTAATTATACCTAAATCAATTCTACTCAAAACAATCAAACATATCAAAATCAAATTTTCACCTCTAAAATCAATTCCCACTTGCATCAGATGTGAACTCAAACATTGGCCTAATCTGTTTGTTCGAAGGTGAAATTACAAGTCTTTTGCAGCTAAAAAAAACACAGTGACAATTTGCAGCTAAAAAGAACGAAACCTTGATGAGAAAAATGGATGGTGAACTGAATCAGTTCTTTGAAATTGTTTAATCACGCTTTTACACCTTACCTTTATTTTTTATTGTTAAATTTCAATTGATTTAGGTATAATTTTCTCCACAATTACACCACAAAGGAGGAACTAATTTCTCAGATGTTTATTATTCAGTACTCAAATTTTGTAGATATAGAGCGTAGAAAAGTACATATTATTGCATATCATGTCTTTGCAGAAAGTGCAGAAAAATGAGAGAAAAAAATCACTTGAAAGCTCATATCATTCCACTTGGTGCCACTACAATAGGACTTCTAACAGTGTGTGCTCCACCATCTTCAATCCAAACAAGATCCCCAAATGAAACATATTTCTTCTTGTACATATCACACTTTATGACAATGTAGTAACTTTGTTTCTCATTTCTATTACTGAAAGTTAATATTTCAGGTAACACTCTCACCACACAACCTTTGGGTTGTGTCACTTTAGCTCTATATGTAGCCGCACCATCACCAACATTGGTAACAGTCCTGTTAAATGTGTGAACCGTTGATCTTGTTTTTTTGTTGTAGAAAGCTATAAATGATGGGTAATTAAGATCCAAAGAAGGGTTTTCACAACCATAAGAACTTGATCTTGTGATTGTTAAAATTTGCCTCTTTGTGAACTTCAAACCACAAAGGAAATTAACATAGTCTTGTGGTGTGCAATCATAAACTAAACCTGGATTCATTGCTCTATTAGGATCAATCTCACCAGCACCGATAGCAAGAGGTGAAGCATATTGAGAAGGGTTACTGTTATCCCTTATTGGATTTTGTGTATTGTCCAAAGGATTGGCTGTGGTTATTAATGCAGATCTTATAGAAGCAGCATTCCATTGTGGATGTGCAGCTTTGAGAAGAGCAACAACACCAGAGGCATGAGGACAAGCCATGGATGTACCTGACATGAAATTGTAGTCACTTGATAAGTACTTATTTTTGCCAATTCTAGCTGTTGGTTTATATGGAACAAAAGCAGCAAGAACACTAGATCCAGGTGCCATTATGTCAGGCTTCAAAATCCATGGAAAGCCATGTGATGGACCTCTTGATGAGTAATGTGCTGCAATTGGTGCTGGCTTTATTCCAAGAAATGTTTGTTGAAACTTAATGCTTGCTGTTGGATTATTCCTATTGCGTTTTGCATACTTGATCACAGATTCTGCATCTTTTGTCTTGATTACAATACTTGGAGTGTAGATATGTCTTAAATCAATCAAGTCAGGTCTATCATAGACAAACACTGCCCCTAACACATTGGTTTGTGCAACAACATCGATTTGATCAAACAGTGTTGAAGTTGAGTTTGACATTGAGTCACAAATAATGATGACTTGCTTGTTAACCTGAGATAAAAGCTTCACTGAATTGCATGAAGATATAGTGTTATCGTAAACAAGAGGAAGATTTTCAACAATAGTTCCATTTGATGCAAACAAAGTCCAACCAACAATGATTTGACCATTTCCCAAAACAAGAGTGCCAAAAGTTCTATCTATGGTTCCTGCAGCTACAGTTAGGACCCAAGGGATACCATTGTGCAAGGTTCCATGCTTAGGTCCTGAGTTACCTGCAGAAGATGAAACAACAATCCCTTTCTCCATAGCTGCGAAAGAAGCTATTGCTAAAGCATCTTCATAAAGTGGAACATCATCGATTCCAATAGAAATTGAAATCACGTCAACACCATCAATAATTGCTTGGTCCATTCCAGCTAAAACATCAGAAGCCATACCATCCTCTTCCCAAATGACTTTGTACATAGCAATCTTAGCTTTTGGTGCAATGCCTCTTGCTACTCCTTTAGCATAGCCAAAATAAGAAGCTCCGTTGACATAGTTACCTGAAGTCCGAAGCAGACAACTCGATAGTAAGCTGAGAGTACTAACATAATTTGGTACAATTTGTCTGAAAAAAAAAAAAATTAACATAGTTACCTGCAACAGTTGATGATGTATGAGTTCCATGTCCGACACTGTCTCTAGCTGAGTTCATGCTGATTCTAACATTTGGATTTGAAGCAATCAAACCTTTGTTGAAAGATCTAGCTCCAATCAGTTTGAAGTTGCACATGGAGGCATTGAATTTATGGCCAGTTTCACATGTTCCTTTCCATTTGTTTGGAAATTTCTTTGTCATGCCATCATCTTTAAAGCTTTGACTCTCAGGCCACACACCAGAATCAATAACACCAACAACGACATCATCTCCAAAATTTGAATGATGCCATAGTCCACTTGGTGAATCTAGTGAAAGAAATTCAAAGGTATGAGTTGTGTCAATGGTGGCTTTTCTATCTTGATATGCTGTAACAAAGCCATCAATGTTCTTAAGAATCTCTAACTCATTTGAAGATAACACTGCACTAAATCCATACATGGCATGATCATAGGTGTACACCAGTTTCTTCTGTGATTGCTTTGATGCTTGGTCATAAT